>Ga0154366_119_pt2 | contig 43001 bp, 48 predicted proteins | sample RifGroA2_FD_115894 | JGI IMG/M metagenome (GOLD analysis project Ga0154366, IMG submission 115894) | Deltaproteobacteria bacterium GWA2_54_12
CCGAATGTCGCCTACATACTCATGATAATCGGCGTGGCAGGCATATATTTCGAGCTGGCCAATCCCGGGGCCATCTTTCCGGGCGTTATCGGCGCGGTCTGCCTTGTGCTCGCGTTCTACGCTTTCCAGACCCTGCCTATTAATTACGCCGGGCTTCTTCTCATAGGCCTCGGCATAATCTTTTTCATAGTGGAGCTGATGGTGGTAAGCTATGGGCTTTTAACCATTGCCGGGGTAGTATCTCTCCTGTTGGGCTCGCTCATGCTCTTTGATTCACCGGCGCCGTACTTCCAGATATCCATCTGGGTCATACTCCCGGCTGTTATCCTCATGACGGCCGTCATACTCGGGGCCATGGTCTACGCGCTCAAGATCCACCGGAAAAAGCCTGTGAGCGGCCAGGAGGAGATGTTAGGCGCGCCCGGCATGGCTGTTGATGACTTCGGGGGCGAAAAGGAAGGCAGCGTCTTTTTGGAAGGGGAGTACTGGAACGCCGTCTCTGACGGGCAGATACAAAAGGGCGACAAGGTTGTCGTACTCGAGATAAATGGGCTTTTGCTCAAGGTAAGGAAAGCTTAGAATAAAGGGGGGAACATGGAATTCGGGATAGGCAGCGGCGCTTTGATACTCATAGGTCTGGCGGTCCTTTTGTTGTGGAGCGCCATAAAGATACTGCCGGAATATGAAAGAGGAGTCATTTTCTTTCTGGGCAGGTTTCAAGCGGTGAAGGGGCCCGGCCTCATACTCCTCATCCCGGGCATCCAGAAGATGATAAAGGTGAGCCTCAGGACCGTTACGATGGATGTCCCTCCGCAGGAGGTCATAACCAGGGACAACATCTCCGTGAGGGTCAACGCGGTCATTTACTTCAGGGTGATGATGCCTGACAAGGCGATCATAGCCGTCGAGAACTTCCTTTACGCAACGAGCCAGCTTTCGCAGACCACACTGCGCAGTGTATGCGGCCAGCGCGAGCTTGACGAGCTTTTGACTGAAAGGGAGAAGATAAACAAGTCCATTCAGGAGATACTCGACAGGCAGACCGACCCGTGGGGCATAAAGGTCAGCCTCGTCGAGGTGAAGGCAATAGACCTGCCCGAAGAGATGAAACGGGCGATGGCCAAGCAGGCCGAGGCTGAAAGGGAAAAGAGGGCCAAGATAATACACGCGGAAGGCGAGCTGTTGGCTTCCTACAAGATACTCGAGGCCGCGGACCTTCTTTCGAAGAACCCGGTTTCTCTCCAGCTGAGATACCTCCAGACGCTGACAGAGATAGCGGTTGAGAAAAACTCGACGATACTCTTCCCGCTGCCGATGGACATCATCAAGCCGTTTTTGAAGTCAATGAAGACTGAATAGCTGAGAAGAAAAAAATGCCGGCAGCAGTGAACGGTTCACCAGGACACAGAAAAAGGCTGAGGGAGAGGTTTGTGCGCTCGTCCCTCGAAGGGTTCCACGACTACGAGGTCGTGGAGCTTTTGCTCACCTTTGCCATACCGAGGAGGGATGTAAAGCCCCTTGCCAAGGCGCTCATATCGAGGTTCAAGGGGCTCTCCGGTATTTTCGAGGCGTCGGCCGAAGAGCTGCGCGAGGTGAGCGGGTGCGGCGCGAGGAGCGTGGACCTGTTTAATCTCATCAAGGCTGCGGCATCCGTTTATGTGAACGAGAAGGCGTCAGCGCGCCCGCCGGTAAGGTCAGCGGCCGATGTGGTCTGTTTCGTCAACGACCATTCGAAAGAATACGGGGGCAATGGCGAAAGGCTCTTCGCGCTGTTTCTCAACTCGAAGAACGAGATACTGGGGATAGAGCTTCTGCATGAAGGGGAGATGAACAAGGCGCTCGTGCAGCCCCGCGCCGTGATGGAGAAGGCTTTTGGACACAACGCCCGCTCGATAATTTTCGTGCATACGGCTGACGGGAAGGCCGCCCCTTCAAAAGGAGAGCGGGCCCTCGCGGAAGGCCTTGAATCGGCGGCCCGGTCGATAGACATTCTAGTCCATGACCATATCATAGTGGGGAAGGGTAATTTTCTGAGCGCCAGGGACCTGGGCTGGCTCAGGCCCGGACCCTCTGCCTGAGCTCTTTTTCGAGAAATCTTTTGGCCTCTTTTATTGCTTCCTTCATGCCCTTCCCTTTTGCAAGCCCCGCTGCTATAGCCGCTGAAAGCATGCACCCTGTGCCGTGAAAAGCGGCATCAAACCCCGTTATTCTCCTGCCCTTGAAATAAGTAAAGGTTTTGCCGTCGTAAAGCAGGTCAGTCGGGGCCGCGCCGAGGTGGCCGCCTTTCACAAGAACATTCCTCGCGCCCATCTCAAAGAGCGCTTTAGCGGCCTTTTCCATGCCTGTCTCGTTTGTGATTTTAATGCCGGTCAGGGCTGATGCTTCAGGGATGTTGGGGGTGACGATAGCCGCAAGAGGCAGGAGCGAGGTCAGTTCTTTTGCCCCTGCGGCGTCGAGGAGCGGCTTGCCGCCGGTTGAACGCAGGACAGTGTCGATGACGAGGTTTTTAACGGGCCGGGCCTTCAGGACTTTTTTAATGACCCTGAGGTTTTCAAGGCTCCCTATCATGCCGGTCTTTGCCGCGTCTATTGTGAACTCTTCGAAAAGGAGCTCGAGCTGCTCCTTGAGGAGTTTTCCCGGCACAGGCATGACGGACTTAACTCTTGCGCTGTTCTGCGCGGTCAGGGCAGTCACCGCTGAAAGCCCCTTTACATTGAAGGCCGAAAAGGTGCGCAGGTCTGACTGTAACCCGGCCCCGCCCGAGGGGTCTGAGCCTGCTATGGTAAGGACCGTCTTCATCATGCTCACCACCCGGACACAAGCATGAAAACTGACTGGAACACGCCTATTAAAAAGCCCATGACGCCCCCGAGATATTCAAGGTGCTTCAGCTCCCGTGCTATGAAGTCTGTGAGAAGTCTCTCGAAATTCTTCAGGTCGAGCTTGTCTATCCTGTTTACAAGGAGCTCCTGCACATCGATGCTGTCCTTTACCTTGGCCGCGAGCTTATCCTTTTTCCTGTCGAGGTGCGAGATTATCTCCTTCGTGAGTATGAGCTTTATCTGCCCCTTGAGGTTATCGGAGACAAGGCCCACGAGAGGGAGCTTCAAATACTTTGATGAGAACCTGTGCTCGACCGCCTCTTCCACGGTCTGTTCAATTTCTTTTTCCCATTCGAGGCCTGAAAGGGCTTTGGCGAGGTCGTGGGAGGAAAGGAGCTCTTTTTCGATGGTCTTCGCCATCGAACGGGCTATCTCTTTTCTTCTTTTCGGGATGACGCCCTGGACCTGGATGCCCAGGAACCTGAACGGCACATGCGGCCTGAAAAGGAGCTTTATGGCGACATAGTTGGTGATCCAGCCTATTACGCCGCCTACGACAGGCGGCAGGAGAAGGTCATATTGCATTTTGTATGGTGCTCCGGTCTATGAGGAAAGCTGCGGCGCGGGATTCTCGGCGGGTATATCTGGAAGAGGGCTTAATCAGGACAGAAAGCCCTTCTTCGATTTCTCTTCGTCAAAATATTTCTTGTAAAGGATGTCCCACTCCCTGCTCCCCTCAGGGACGCCTCTTGAAAGCGAGCGAATCTTCTCGCGCGCGATGGAGTCTGCCTCGTCCTCGACCTTCAGATAATCCGTTATTACTTTTTTTATTTCGAGGAGAGCTTTTTTATCGTCGGTGAAATCGACCAGGTCGTCATTCCATACGGCGTCGTAAATCAGGTGGGCTATATGGGATATCCTGTCTTCCGTGAGCCTCAAATGATTATCCCCCGTTCTCTGGCGAGCTTGCCCTTGACGATGTTGAACATCTTCCTGTAGTCGAGGCGCTGGCTGTCTATCTCGCCGGAGTGGCCTTTCAATATCTCCTCGACCTCACGGTCAAGTGTGTCTTCCGCGCGAAGGTCCGTTAAAAAGACCTCGACCATGCGCTCATGGACCTTGGCCTCTGAAGCCTTGAACTCGATGAGCTCTTTGTCCTTGAGCTTGTCAAGGATCGTGCGCGTTATCTTCTCGACCTGTTCTTTTGTCAGCCTCATATTGCGAAAATATCACATAATATCCATGTTTGCAAGGGAGTTGACAGATAGGGGTTTTTGGACTATAAATTAACGGACATCGTACGCCGTTAATCGGCGACAGGTGTTTTTTTGGCAATCCTCTGGCTTGAACTGAGAACTTCTCTGCTGGAAAAATCGAATGTTGACTCGGGGTTTCAGCTTTAAGAGGCCCGAAAATCAGAAAAAGGGGGAGTGCGGAAATGAAGTTGGTCAAAAACTGGTATTTCAGGCAGATAGCGTTGGTGCTCGCATTCACGATGCTGGCCTTAGGGAGCATACCGGCGAAGAGCATGGCGTTTGTCGTCGGTTCTGAGGCGGCGGTTTCCGAATATTCGAGGGAAGCTGACATCGCCAGGATACAGAGGGTGCTGGAGTCGAAGCTGGTCTCTGACAAGCTTTCCCAGGCCGGTCTTACGGAAGAAGAGATAAACGGCAAGATAACCCAGCTTTCGGACGAAGAGGTCCATTCCTTCGCGTCCCAGCTCGAGAGCGTCTACCCGGGCGGAGACGGCCTCGGCATTATAATAGGCCTTCTCATAATAGTGATACTCGTGATGGTCATACTGAAGATGGCCGACAGGAAGATCATCATAAGATAGGCTTTTTGGCAAGGGCCCGGGGTCTTAAGGCCCCGGGCCTGTTTTTTTTGAGGGTCATGGGATTATTTAAAAATGTTCTTTTCGCGGCTTTTGCCGCGTGCCTTCTCGGGTGCGCCGGACAGGTTGATACCGTAAAGCCCGCGTCTTCCGGCCTCTACATAGAGGGCGTGCCCTTTTTTCCTCAGGACGAGTACATGTGCGGCCCGGCCGCGCTTGCCAGCGTGATCGGCTATTACGGCGCGGCGGCAGGCATGAAGGATGTGGCCGCTGAGGTCTACAGCGAAAAGCTCAAAGGCACATTGCCGATGGACCTGCTGCTCTACGCCAAGGCAAAGGGCTTTGAGGCGAAGTTTTACAAAGGCAGCATGAACGGCTTGAAAGAAAGCCTGACCCGCAGGGAGCCGCTGATATTATTTTTGAACCTCGGGTACAGCTTCTACCCGGTAGGGCATTACATCGTCGCTGTAGGCATTGACGAAGGGGCTGGAGTGGTCTTCGCCCATTCCGGCACTGAAAAGGAACAGCCTTTCACGATGAAGGAACTGGAAAACTCGTGGTCTAAAACAGGCTATTCAACCCTCCTTGTGAGGCCTAAAGAGAGGCCGGAATGAAAAAACATCTGCTTGCCGTGCTTGTCTTTGCCGCCCTTGGAGTATACGGCTGCGGCGTCGTCGACATTAAAGAGCCTGACGCGCTCAGCTACACCGAGCACATGAAACTCGGGGCCATATACGAGTCAAAGGGAGAGTTTGATCTGGCCCTGCGCGAGTACGGGGACGCCCAGGCCATAGACACCAAAGAGCCCAGGGTCTATTTTGCGATGGGCAATGTCTATCTCAAGATGAAAGACTACGAGAAGGCGGAAAAGGAATATCTCAAATCCATAGAGCTCGGGGCCGCGCCTGACTTCTACAACAACCTCAGCTGGGTCTACATCGAGAAGGGGCAGTTGAACGAGGCCAGAAAAGCGGTAAATGAGGCTGTTGCCAGTGCCCAGCCGGAAAAGACCCATATATATCTCGACACATTAGGGGTCGTGCTCATGAAAACAGGTGAGTACGCGGAGGCCGAGGAGAGCTTCATGAAGGCCGCGGGCAGCGTGCCTGGAATAAACAGGAACGCGTACCGTGCCATTTACGGACATCTTGTGGAGCTTTATAAAAAAGAAGGAAAGACTGAAGAGGCGTCCATAGTGCAAGAGAAGCTCAAGCTTTACGAGAGCGCTACAGAGGGGGCGGCAAAGCCCGGCATATGAGGACTATCTACGGCATAAACCCGGTCACGGAAGCATTGCGCGCCGGGAAGAACATCGACCGCGTAGTCGTAAGCGACACGAGGGGCGACAAGGCGGTCGCGCTGATAATGAAGGCGGCAACTGACAAGGGCATAGAGGTAAAAAGGGCCCCTGAGGACGAGCTTCGGCGCATATCCAAAACCGAAAAGCACCAGGGCGTGGCAGCCGTCCTTGCCGAAGATTTCAGATACAGTGACCTGGAAGACCTCATCAAGGCATGGAAAGAAAGCGGCGATCAGGCCTTTTTCCTCATACTCGACTCCATTCAGGACCCGCAGAACCTGGGCGCGCTCGTGCGTACCGCGAACGCCGCCGGTGTCCACGGCATCATCATACCCAAAGACAGGGCGTCTGAAGTCACCTCGACAGTCGTGAAGACATCGGCTGGCGCCACGGAAGTAACTCCGATAGCGCGCGAGGTAAATATCTCAAGGGCCATCGAGCGGCTCAAGGAAGAAGGCGTCTGGGTGGCTGCCATCGAGGCCGGGTGCAGGGACACGGTCTACAGCGCCGACCTTGACAGGGACATAGCAATCGTCATAGGCAGCGAAGGCCGGGGCATCAGAAGGCTTGTGAGGGAGAACTGCGATTTCTGCGTCTCAATACCCATGTACGGCGAGATAAGCTCCTTGAACGCGGCCCAAGCTGGGGCGGTAGCCCTATTCGAGGCGAGGCGGCAGAGGCTCAAGGGCCGTTAAGGCTGCTCAACAAGGCCCATCTGCGTTGTCGTCTTCAAAGCTCGTAATTTCTGCGTACAAACAAAGCCAGACATAAAGAGGCCTATGAAAGACCTTATCAACGAGGCCGCTTCCAGAATAAAAGGGGTAGTAACTCGCACGCCAGTAATACCTTCCTCAACCCTCTCCAGGCTTTTCGGTTTCAAGGTCTGGCTCAAGCTTGAAAATCTCCAGAAAACAGGCTCATTCAAAGTAAGGGGCGCCTTCAACAAGGTCTCTTCCCTGTCAGTTGCTGACAAGGCCAGGGGAGTAGTAGCCGCCTCTTCGGGCAACCACGCCCAGGGGGTTGCGTGGGCCTCTTCTCTCCTTGGCGTCAGGTCCCTCATCATCATGCCTGAGAATACCCCGATAGTGAAGTTCGTGGCCACCAGGGGCTACGGCGCTGAGGTGATTTTCCACGGCGACAACTTCTTCGAGGCATATCAGTTCGCCATCGGCTATGCAAGGGACAGAGGCCTTGCCTTTATCCCGCCCTTTGAAGACGACCTCGTCATTGCCGGGCAGGGGACCATTGGCCTTGAGATACTCGAAGACCTGCCTGACGCAGACACCATAGTCGTGCCAGTGGGCGGCGGCGGGCTCATCTCCGGCATAGCCTCTGCCGTAAAAAGCGCCCGCCCGTCCATTACCGTCATTGGGGTGGAAGCTGGAGCGTCCAGCTCGTGCATCGAGTCTCTAAAGCAGGGCAGGCCCGTTGAGGTAAGGGGTGGGCCGACGATCGCCGACGGCATAGCGGTTAAGAGGGTCGGGGACAAGACCTTCGCCTTGATAAGGCGTTTCGTCGACATGGTTGTGGACGCCGGAGAGGATTCGATAGCAAGAGCCATACTCCAGCTACTCGAAAGAAAAAAGCTGATGGTCGAGGGGGCAGGCGCAGTGACAATAGCAGCGGCCATGGAGGGCAAGCTTCCGAGGTCGACAAAAAAAGCCGTCTTTGTCCTGAGCGGCGGCAACATAGATGTGACAATGCTCGACAGGGTAATAAGGCTGGGCCTCTTGCGGGAGGGCAGGATAATAAAGCTGGCGACGGTAATAAGGGACATCCCCGGCACGCTGGCTGGCCTTACCGCCCTCATAGCCGGGCTCCAGGCCAATATCCTGCATGTGATACACCAGAGAGAGGCTGTGGAAGTGCCGGTAGATTCAATAAGGCTCGAGATAATCCTGGAGGTCGAAGGCTTTGAGCACTCGGAGAGGATTTTAAAGGCGCTGAAAGAGAACGGTTATGAGCTGGAGGAGAGATAAAACCAGTATCTGACCCGGGCTCAAGGCCCGGGTTAGACGCCGGACGGGTTACTGGTCCTTCCACCTCTTCAAAAGCTTCATCATGTCTCCGGCCATCTTCCTGGCTTCTTCATCAGTGAGCTTCTTGCCGAGCTTCATTGCGTTGGCGAGGTTTGTAAGCATCTCTTCTTTCGTGATGTTCTCGGTGAACTGCCCTTTCCAGTAGCAGTGCCTGCAGTACGAGATATTCATGACAGTGAGGTTTGCCTCGCTCCCGAAATCTTCTTTTCTCGTGATAGCCATGCCGCAGCTGTGGCATACGGGGCCTGGTAGTATCTCAGACATATAACTCTCCTTTATTGTGAAAATTGCTGTTTTTCCTGATCTCTTCATTAGGTCGGAAATAAAAATGCTCACATATTGACATATATGCTCCGCTTTTTATTTCCACATAAGCCTCGACCTCAGAAAAAACAGCTAATTTTCCTGAGGCACCCTGAAATACTTATCCCATCCTGCCTGTAAGTGGCCGCCCGGCCATGAAGTGCATGTGCAGATGGAAGACGGTCTGCCCGGCTTCTTCATTCGTGTTTATTACTGTTCTGAAACCCCTGTCTTCAAGCCCCAGCTCTCTGGCAATGTTTTGAGCCGTCTGAAGGAGCTCGCCCAGGAGCTCGCGATCTTCGCAGTCCATGAGCGTCGGGTAGTGCGCCTTGGGTATTATGAGAAGGTGCGTGGGGGCCTGCGGATTGATGTCTTTTATGACCATGACTTTTCCGGTCTCAGACACTATCTCGGCTTTTATCTTCTTTTCGGCTATTTTGCAGAAAATGCACTCGCTCATCTGGACTCCCTCGAGTTCTTCTCTTCTATGCCGGATGTCCCGAACCTGCGGGCCAGCTCGGTGAAGACCTCGTCAATGGCGATGCCCTTATGCGAAAGGAGCGCCATTGAATGGAAGAGGAGGTCGCAGAACTCGTAGAGGACCTGTCCGTTGTCCTTCTCGCTTGCCGCCTCGACGAGCTCGTATGTCTCCTCTTCTATCTTGGCGAGTATCCTCGGGAGCCCCTTGGCGTAAAGGGATGCGACATAAGAGCTTCCCGGGTCTGCCTGCTTTCTTTCTTCGAGTACCTTCGCAAGCTCGGATATTACGAATGGGCCGGAGGGCTTTGCTTTGGCTTCACTCCCCAAAGACCTGTAAAAGCAGGTCTGCTCCCCGGTGTGGCAGGCTGGCCCTTTGGGCTCGACCAGCAGAAGGAGCGTATCTCCGTCGCAGTCGTAGCGGATGGACTTGACCTCCTGGAAGTTGTCGGAGGTCTCGCCCTTTATCCACAGCGAGTTCCTTGATCTGCTGTAGTAATGGGCTTTTCCGGTCTCAATTGTCTTTTCAATGGACTCGGCGTTCATCCAGGCCATCATGAGGACTTCTCCGGTGCGGATGTCCTGGGCAATGGCCGGGACAAGCCCCTTGTCATTAAACTTGAGAGCGCCTATTTCGTTGAGCATCGTTGGGCCGCCGGTTTGTTTTTTTTGAGAGAATATTATATCCCGTACATTGGTGTCAATGCCAGCCTTTTCACAGTTTTTCCATGGGTGGCCGCCTTGACTGGATGGTGTTTGGCTGGTAGACTTTCGCATATGCCAAAGACAATCATAGAACGCTCAGAGACGCAATTCCTCCAGGTAATAAACGAAAAAGGCGAAGCCGACGCCTCGTTAATGCCTTCCCTCGGGGAGGCGGACTTCAAGAGGTTTTTCGAGACCATGCTCCTGGCGCGCGCCTTCAACAACAGGGCGCTCTCGCTCCAGAGGGAGGGGCGCATAGGGACTTACGCGTCGATATGGGGGCAGGAGGCCTCCCAGATAGGCTCCGCGCTCGCCTTCTCAGACGAGGACTGGCTCTTCCCGTCGTTCAGGGAATCAGGCGTGCTGGTCGCCAGGGGCTATCCCATGTGGATGCTCTACCGCTACTGGGCAGGGGACGAAAGGGGCATGCAGGCCCCGCCCGGGTTCAACATCTTCCCGATGAGCGTGCCGGTCGGTACCCAGATACCCCACGCGACTGGAGCGGCATGGGCCATGAAGCTCAAGGGCCACAAAAAAGTCGCGGCTGTCTACTTTGGTGACGGCGGGTCTTCAAAAGGGGACTTCCACGAAGGGCTCAACTTCGCCGGGGTCTTCAAGGCCCCATGCGTATTCCTCTGTCAGAACAACCAGTGGGCCATCTCTGTGCCGAGGTCGCGGCAGACAGCCGCCAGGACCATAGCTCAGAAGGGCTATGCTTATGGCATGGAAGGCATACAGGTCGACGGCAACGACATTGCCGCCGTGTACAAGGTTGTAAAAGAGGCCGTTGATAAAGGGCGCTCAGGCGGCGGGCCGACTTTGATAGAGTGCTTCACCTACAGGCTCGACGACCATACTACCTCTGACGATGCCTCGAGGTACAGGACTGATGAAGAGGTCGAGGCCTGGAAGGCGAAAGAGCCGCTCATAAGGCTCAGGCTCTACATGGAAAAGCAGGGCTGGTGGACGAAGGAGTATGAGGATGCCGCGGCGAAAAAGGCGCAGGAGGCGGTCGACGCGGATATAAAAAAGGCTGAAAGCGTTGCCGCCCCTGACCCGGCTGACATAATAAAGTATACCTACAAGGACCTGACCGACAGGCAAAAAAAGGAGATCAAGGAGTTCGGATGGGGAAGCTGAACATTGTCCAGGCCATAAACCAGGCCCTTCAGCAGGAGATGGAAAAGGACACTGACGTCATAGTCATGGGCGAGGATGTGGCAAAGGACGGCGGCGTGTTCAGGGTGACCCAGGGCCTCCTCGACAAATTCGGCGCCGAAAGGGTCATAGACACTCCTTTGTCCGAGCTTGGCATAATCGGCACCGCCGTAGGTCTTGCTGCCTACGGCTTCAAGCCGGTGGCCGAGATACAGTTCATGGGCTTTACCTACGCGGGCGTCGAGCAGCTTTTTTCCCACGCCTCAAGGATAAGGTCGAGGTCAAGGGGGAGGTTTTCGTGCCCGATGGTCGTGCGCACGCCCTACGGCATAGGCATAAAGCCTCCTGAGCTCCATTCTGAATCGTCAGAGGCGCTTTTCGCCCACATGCCAGGGCTCAAGGTCGTCATCCCGTCGAACCCCTATAACGCCAAGGGCCTGCTTGTCTCTGCCATAAGAGACCCTGATCCGGTGCTTTTCATGGAGGCTTCGAGGCTGTACAGGTCGATTAAGTCAGAGGTGCCTGAAGAGCTGTATTCCATCCCTCTGGGCAAGGCGAACATCTACCAGGAGGGCGCGGAGATAACCGTCGTCGCCTGGGGCACGATGCTGCACAGGGCAGCCGAGGCGTCCGAAGACTTTGACTGCGAGATAATCGACCTCCAGACCATCCGCCCGTTCGACGAGGAGACAGTCGTCAACTCCGTCAAGAAGACGGGCAGGCTCGTGGTCGTGCACGAGGCCCCGAGAACAGGCGGCTTTGGCGCGGAGATAGCCGCTCTTGTCGCCGAAGAGGCGTTCGGGTATCTGAAAGCCCCTGTCGTGAGAGTTACGGCCCCGGATGCGGTCGTGCCCATGGCCAGGCTTGAAGACCACTACATGCCGAGCCAGGACATGATTAAGAAGGCCTTTCAGAAAGTCATGCAGTACTGATCTCAGGCTGCACAAAAAGTCCATCTGCGTCGTTGTCATTCGTCGCTCGTCATTGCGGCGTACAGACAAAGTACGCCTCACTCCTTGCTCCTCGACGCCTTGCATATGGAGCTTTTTGAGCAGCCTGTTAATATTTGCGTTTTTGTGAGCTTTATTTTCTTTTTAGAAACCAGCTTTCACGGAGGCTTTCGATGGAATTCGATTTCAAGCTGCCTGACCTTGGCGAGGGCATTACTGAGGGAGAGGTCGTCAAGTGGAAGGTCAAGGAGGGAGACCATGTCGAAGAGCACCAGGTCGTCCTTGAGATCGAGACGGACAAGGCCATAGTCGAGGTGCCTTCCCCGCGGAGCGGCAAAGTCACGAAGATAAGCGTCAACGAGGGGCAGACAGTGAATGTCGGCTCAACCCTCATGAAGGTCGAGACCGGAGAGGCTGAAGCCAAAGTCATCGAGGAGGTCCCTGAAAAGAAAGTAGAGGAAGAAAAAAGGACAAGGCAGCCTTCGGTGTCGGTTGTAGGCTCCCTTCCTGACAGGGAAGAGATAATGGCCGCGCCCAAGGCAAGGGCGCTCGCGAAAAAGCTCGGAATAGACCTGGCGAATGTCGTGGGGACCGGCCCCGGCGGGCTCGTGACAGAAAAGGATGTGCAGGCCGCGTCAGAGGGGAAGGTTGCTCCGCCCGAGAAGCCAAAGGCGCAGGAGAGGATAGAGACGAAGGCGGAGGAGCCGAAAGAGGCAAGGCCTCCGGGCCCGGGACAGGACAAGTACGGCGCGATAGAGATTGTGCCCATCAAAGGCGTTAGAAGGGCCATAGCCAAAAACCTCATGGCCAGCCAGAAGAACTCGGCCTTTGTTACCGGCATGGACGACGCCGATGTGACAGAGCTGTACAACCTCCGTAAGAGGGAGGCGAAGGTCGCGAAGGAGAAAAAAATCCATCTCACCTTCCTGCCTTTTTTCATGAAGGCGGCCCAGCACGCCCTTGCCATGCACCCGATGATAAACGCCTCGGTCGATGAAAAGGCCGAAGAGGTCGTGGTAAAGAAGTACTACAACATAGGCGTAGCCGTGGACACTGCCGAGGGGCTCATGGTCTCGGTCGTCAAAAATGTCGAGAAAAAGACCATACTGGAGCTTGCCGCCGAACTCCAGGAGCTTTCAGTAAAGGCAAGGGACAGAAAGATTACTCTTGAAGAGTTGAAGGGCTCGACCTTCACTATAAGCAACTATGGGACATTCGGCGCGACCTATGCCACGCCCATAATAAATAAAGGCGACATAGCCATACTCGGCACAGGCAGAATAGCCGACCGGCCCTGGGTCGTGGATGGACAGATAGCTATAAGGAAAGTTTTGCCCATCTCATTCACCTTTGATCACAGGATAGTAGACGGAGCGGAAGCGTCGAGGTTTGTCAGCAGGATAAAAGCCTTTCTCGAAGATCCGGGCAGGATATTCATCGAGAGCGCGTAGAGGCGCGAGGTTTTAATCCCCCTTTTCTAAAGGGGGGGCTGAGGGGGATTATTTGACTTCAATAACCTATTTGGGCCCCATCTTTAGAAAAGAGGGGGACTGCTATAAGAATAGAAAAAGCCCGCTTTTTCAAGCGGGCTTTTCTATTCTCTTATTTGGCCTACAGTCAGCTCGCGGCCTCTTTCTGGACCTGGTCGAGGTCGACCCTCTCAAGCCTCTTCGAGCATATGGCCCAGTTTATGTTCTTCATGAAGGCGTCTATGTAAGGAGCCCTCTTGGCCCCGTAGTCCATGAAGTAGGCGTGCTCGTAGACATCCAGCACGAGCACAGGCACTACGTTTATGGGCGTCTTTTCGTTGTGCGCGTCTAGGCAGTAGTTGTGCAGCTTGCCGTCGTAGAGGCTCAGGGCGAGTATGACCCAGCCCCTGCACGCAAGCCCGCAGGCCTTGAACTCTTCGGCCCACCTTTCAAAAGAGCCCCATTCCCTGGCCACGAGATCCGCGAGCTTTCCAGTGGGCTTGCCGCCCTTGCCAGTGAGGTTCTCGAAATAATATTCGTGGAGCACCACGGCGTTATAGGCGAATGTCTCGTCTATCTTAACTGACCTCCAGTCAGAAAAGGCCTGGTTCGCGGTCGAAAGCTCGGTCTTTTTCTGCCTCTCCTCTATCTCGTTCAGCTTGTTTACATAGCCCACGTAGAGTATGTCCCTGTGGTTCGAGATCTGCGCGTCAGAGAGCCCTTCGGGCTTGATGTCGAATTTCTTCGGTTGGTGCTGTGCCATGTACTCCTCCTTGATAAATGAGCGTTGTGTAAGTTTTAAAATAATCGGAGCCCCGGGCGCTCGCCCGGATACATAGCTTAATTAGACCAGTAAATGGGATTCTGTCAAGAAAGGGCTTTTAAATGAATCTGCTGAGGACGATACTGAGGATGCTTATGACTATCGCGCCGAGCAGCGCCGGGAAAAACCCAGCCACCACGAACCCGGCTATGGCATAGCCAACGAACCAGAGGATGAACGCGTTAAGGATGAAGGTGAAAAGGCCGAGTGTCAGGAGGTTTATCGGCAGTGTCAGAACGATGAGGACAGGCTTTGCGATAAGGTTCAGTACTCCCAGGAGGATGGCAGCTTTGACAGCCGTCCCATAGCCATCCACAGTGACCCCGGGGACGAGGTATGAGGCCAGGAATATGCCTGCCATGAGGATTATGAGCCTGAGGAGTATGTTAAGCATTAAGCTTTTCCTGCGAGTATGCGCGTCATGTCTTTATGAATGAGCCCGTTTGTGGCAAGGCATTCCTTGCCGTATATCGAAAACAAGCCTCCGGAGAAGTCCGTTACCCGGCCGCCAGCTTCACTGACGATAAGTGCCCCGGCCGCCATGTCCCATGGCCGGAGCTTCATCTCCCAGTACCCGTCGAACCTGCCGGAGGCCAGGTAGCACAGGTCAAGAGCGGCTGAGCCTGCCCTTCTTATGGCCTGGGCCTTCACAGCGAATTCAGAGAAAAAATTGAGGTTGTTGTCCCTGGAGGCCCTGAGGTCATAGGGGAAGCCCGTGGCAAGAAGGCTCCTGCCAAGGTCGTCTATGGCCGAAACCGTTATCTTCTTTCCGTTAAGGGACGCACCAATGCCCTTTTCGGCTGTAAATAGCTCATCCAGCATCGGGTCGTAGACCGCGCCGAAAGTGACCTCTCCTGCTTCCTCGAACCCGATTGAGACGCAAAAGAACGGAAACCCGTGGGAGTAGTTAGTAGTCCCGTCCAGCGGGTCTATTATCCATTTATAAGGGGAGTCCTGCTTTACTTCCGGGCTTTCCTCCGTAAGTATGCCGTGGCCGGGAAAGGATTTCCTGATGGCGGCCATTATGAGGTCTTCGGACTTCCTGTCGATCTCGGTCACGATATCCACCGCGCCCTTGAACTCGATCCTGCCCACCTTGCCGACATGCTCTTTAAGGAGCGCCCCGGCCCTCCTGGCCGTCTCTATGGCAAACTCCCTTATATCCGTTTTTCCCATTTAAGTTGATGGCCTTTCAAAAGGGTCTATATTAACTGAATATTGCGGCAAGGGCCAGCTAATAACCGTTGAAAATACATAAGGAAGGCATGGAAAAGACAAGCCCGGGTCTCCCCGGGCCTTGTAGTTGAAAATCTCTTTATAAACCCGGTCTTCAGCAGTTCGGGCAGGAAGCGCAGCCGGGGTTGTTCTTTTTGTCCTTCTTGGTCTCGGTTGAACTGGAGCTGCCTGAGTAATTGTCCTTATACCAGCCGGAACCCTTGAGATGGAAGGAAGAGGACGATATTTTCTTTTCGACCTTTCCTCCGCAGTCTTCGCATTTGCTTAGCGGCTTGTCCGAGAACTTCTGCAAGACCTCGAACTCTTTGCCGCATTTGTGGCAGATATATTCATAAATCGGCATAGCTTTCCTCCGGGTTGTGGCAGATTACTGAGTCATTGTTTCTTGTCATCCTGCCCATATATTGTAGGTACCTGGGGGCAAGATGTCAATTTTAAAAAAAATCTTTCAGCGGTCCGCAGTGAAAAGAGCTGGCTAACCTGCTGATTTTATGACAGAATACACAAGTCCTAGGCGGCCGCTCACTTTCCCCCTGACAGTAGATTTTTTGGGTGTGGAAATGGCCCAGTGGGATAGAGAAAGAGGTAGTCAATGATTATCAGAAGTGAGACTCCAGAGGACATTGCTGTAATTTCAGAGGTGACAATTGCCGCATTTTCAGACCACCCGATCAGCAATCATACTGAGCAATTTATAATAAACGCGCTGCGTCGCGCTAACGCATTAACTATTTCTCTCGTTGCTGAAATTGACGGGAAAATAGCCGGCCATATCGCGTTTTCACCAATCAGAATTTCTGATGGTTCCACAGGTTGGTACGGCTTAGGGCCTGTTTCGGTATTACCCGAGCTGCAAAGGCAAGGTATTGGTACGGCCCTGGTTCTTAAAGGCATTTCCATGCTGAAAGAAATTGGTGGCCAGGGTTGCGCTCTCGTTGGATACCCTGATTATTACAAGCGATTTGGTTTTAAAAACAATCCCGATTTAATCCACGAAGGAATACCTCAAGAGTTTTTTCTTGTCCTTCATTTTTATGAGAATATCGCAAAGGGTAAAGTGGAGTTTCACGAAAGTTTTCTGGCAACAAGGTAGCTGCCGGGAAAGTGTAGTAGAAAAATTCAATTTCACCCGAAAAACCAGTTACATACCCGATTTTTGTCACTGCCTCGCTTGCCGCTCCCGTTGTATCATCATCTATTGATATGAACCCAGAAGATTCAAAAAAAGAAAAAAGCCTCAGGCACTCCATCAGGGACGGGGTGTTCGTGAGCATGATGCACGGCTTTACGCTCGACTATTTCACTCCGTTTCTCATCCTCCTTGGCGGGACGATAAGGCATGTGGGCATATTGAGCGCGCTGCCGAACCTCATCGCAGCCTTTATCCAGCTCAAGAGCCCGGATATAGCCGACAGGCTCAGTTCCCGGAAAAAGGTCATAAGCCTGTTTATCCTCATCCAGGCCTTGATGCTCCCGCCTATGGTCGCGTGCTGGTTCCTTGAATGGCGCATAGGCGTCTTCATCGCGATAGTCACCCTCTTTACGGCCTCAGGCGCGGTCATAATGCCTGCCTGGGGAAGCCTCATGGCCGACCTGGTGAACGATGATAAAAGGGGCGAGTACTTCGGCTGGAGGAGTAAGACCCTCGGAGTAACCACTGTTCTGGCGACCTTTTCGGCCGGGTTCATCCTGCACAGGGCGGAGAAGACAAACGCCCTTCTGGGATTTGCCATAATCTTCGTCCTCGCTTTTGTCTTCAGGCTCGTCTCCTGGCACTACATGAACAAGATGCACGAGCCAGCCATGGCAAGGAAAGAGGAGGATTACTTTTCCCTGCGTGATTTTGTCTCCCGCTACCGGACGAGCAACTTTTTGAGGTTCGTCGTCTTCGTCTCGCTCCTGAAGTTCACGGTATACATCGCCTCGCCTTTTTTCGCGGTCCTGATGCTCAAGAACCTGGGCTTCGGCTACATGTCATTCACGATGGTCACGCTGTCCGCTACCCTTGCGGCCATAGTCAGCATAAGGCGCTGGGGCCAGCACGCGGACAGGGTAGGCAACCTCAAGGTGGTGCGCTCCACCTCGATGCTGGTCGCTCTCATCCCGATGTTCTGGCTCGTAAACCAGCACCCTGTCTACCTTTTCTTCGTGCAGGCCTTTTCGGGTTTTGCCTGGGCCGGGTTTAACCTCTCAGCCTCGAACTTTATTTACGACGCCTCGAGCCCGGGCAAGAGGACCAGGTGCATAGCGTACTTCAACTTTTTCAGCGGCGTTTCAATGAGCCTCGGGGCCCTTGTCGGCGGCTGGCTGGCCATGGTCCTTCCCACGGGCTTCCTTGAGTTCAAGACTATGAACCTCATTCTGATATCCGCCATACTGAGGCTCGCGATGGCCTATTTCCTGCCTTTTAAATTGAAAGAGGTAAGGGAGGTCGAGCACATAAGGACCCATGAGCTTTTCTGGAGTATGCTGCGCCTGAGGAGGCCGGTTTTCGCAAGGGGCGACGGGAAATAAGTGGGAAGGCTTACTTTACGAGGTATGACCCGAGCGTTTCGTTCGTGCCCTCGAAGGTGGCTACCGTCTTTGAGCTCCATTCCGGGCGCACCTTGTAGGCTGCGGCGTCTTTGAAGCACGAATCAACGGCGTCACGGAGGACGCCGGTCATGGCGGCGACATAGGTCTTAGTCCTCTGGCGGCCTTCTATTTTCAAGGCGGCCACCCCTGCGTCCATAAGTCCGGGAAGTATCTGGAGGACATTCAACGATTCAGGGTCTTCAAAGACATAGGCGTAACTGCCGTCCGGCTTTGTGTATCGGCCCTTGCAGCAGGTCGGATAGGGCGACGATTCGTTCTTCCCGAGCCTGTTCAAAGTCATATTGTTGAGCGTAATGGACATCCCGCCCGCCGGTTCTGATATGAACCGGACGAACCTCGATGGCGAACACGCCCCTTCTGTGTTGGTGGACGCGCCCGTCACGAAGGACGAAAGATAACACCTGCCCTCTATGTTGATGCACAGGCCGCCGAGAGCGAATACCTCTATTTCGACATCGGTGCGCTCCCTCAAGTGTTTTATCTCCTCGACCGTCAACACCCTCGGCAGAACGACTCTTTTTATCCCGAAATGCTTTTTGTAGAAGTTTATGGACTCGTAGTTGGACGAGCTCGCCTGCGTCGAAAGGTGGAGGTTGGCCTGAGGATACTTATCCCTCGCGTACTTCAGCACCCCGATATTGGCTATTATGACGGCGTCGGCACTGAGCTCCATCGCCAGGTCCACGGCCTTGTACCACTTCGGGACGGCGTCTGCCTGGGGGAAGGTGTTGATGGCGACGAAGAACTTGCGACCCTTTGAGCGGATGTACTTAATGCCGTCCTCGAGCTCTTCGGGAGTGAAGTTGAGCCCCTCGAAATTCCGGGCGTTCGTAGAGTCGCTGAAGCCGAGGTATACCGCGTCCGCGCCGCTGTCAACGGCCGCCCTGAGGGAGGCAAGGTTGCCTGCCGGGGCTATGACTTCAGGTTTTGTCATGGGGAGAATATATAATTTTTTGATGCTTGCGTCAAACTGATTGATGGAAAAGGGTATGGCGGGAGATATTACGGGGATGCGAAGCAATCCCGTTTTGAACTTCTCCCTTTTCTAAAGGGGGAGTAGGGGGATTATTTGTTTTCAGGTTAATCTCCCCTGGCCCTTCTTTAGAAAAGAGGGGGACATATTAAAAGGCCTGCTCATCAAAAGCTCGCGCGCGGAGCCGCATCCCTCGTGGAGTGCTCCTCGTGATGACAACAGAACAGACGAAGGTTTCAGGGCCTGTTCATGAGCAGAGATTCTATGATTTTCGCGGGGGCCGGCCTGCTGAAAAGAAAGCCCTGGGCAGACCCGCAGCCCAGGTCGTTCAACATGGCGAGCTGCTCTTCGGTTTCCACGCCTTCGGCCACCACGGCGAGCCCCAGGCTGTTGGCTATGGCGATAATGCCCATTGTCATTGAAAGGCTGCTTGAGTCGGTTGCCAGGTCCCTGATGAACGAGCGGTCTATTTTCAGCGTGTCAATGGGCAGCTCCTTCAGATAGCTCAGTGAAGAGTAGCCGGTGCCGAAGTCGTCGATATAGACCATCATGCCGAGCCCTCGCGCCTTTTTCAATGTGCTGACGAATATCTCCATGTTATTCATCAGCTCGCTTTCAGTCACCTCCAGGGCGAGCTTTATTGCGCGCGAGCCGAAATCAAAGCCCAGTATGCGCTCGAGCCGTTCGCAGAAATCCGGGTGCTTTATCTGCCTTACCGAGACATTCACGCCAAGCTTCAGGTCCCTTATGCCGCGCTTTTCCCATTCGAGGGCCTGCGCCACGGCTGTTTTCAATACCCACTCGCCTATGGGTATTATGAGGCCGGTCTCTTCCGCCACCGGGATGAACCTGTCCGGGGACACTGGGCCGAGTGTCCTGTTATTCCATCGGAGAAGGGCCTCGACGCCGATTATCCTGCGGTCCTCGACATTGACTATTGGCTGGTAAGCGAGTTCGAATTCCTTTCTTTCGAGGGCGTGCCTGAGCTCGTTTTCCACGCCCCTCCTTTCCTGGGCCTTGAGGTTTATCTCCTGGGAGTAGTACTGGGCTGAGCCAGCGCCCGAGGCCTCGGCGGCGTGCATGGCGAGTTCCGTGTTCTTGATCAGTTCCTGCGTGGAAGCGCCGTCGTCCGGATATATGGAGATGCCTGAGTAGATTTTTATGAAGACCTCTTCGCCTGCTGCTGTTACCGAGCGGGGAAGGCCGCCTATTATCTTCTCCGCGACCATGACCGCGTCCTTCCTGTCGGCCAGGTCCAGCAGGATGACGCCGAAGTTGTCGTTCCCGAGACGGGCGACCGTGTCGCCTTCCCTTACCGAGGCCGCAAGATACCCGGCCAGGGCCTTCAAGACATCGTCCCCGGCCCTGTGGCCGAGCGTGTCGTTTATCCTGCTGAAGTTATCTATGTCAAGCATCGCCACGGCGACTACCCTCTGGCTGTACTTGGCCCGCTTCAGGCTCTGGTCCAGGTGGTCCTCGAAGACCCATCTGTTGACGAGCCCCGTCAGGATGTCGTACCTGGAGAGGTACTCGATACGCCTTTCTTTTTCGATTTTTTCGAGTCCGAAAGAGGTATCAGAGGCAAGCTCTAATAGAAGCCTTAATTCTTCTTCTTCGTCAAAGAAGGACGCGTCAGCGGAGTAAAGCGAGAGGGCCCCGACAGGCCTGCCTTCCACCCTCAGGGGGAAAGCGGCAACCGACCTGTAGCCGTATCTCGCGGCTAGATCTCTCCACGGCGCGAGTTTGATATCCTTTTCGAAATTTTCGACGATTATCTCGCGGTCTTCCAGAAAAGCCCTCAGGGCCAGCGGTTTTGTCCCGGCATCCGGGCTCATGTGTTCCATCAGCTTGTCAATGTACTCCTTTTCCCTGCCTGCCCAGGCCGCCGGATAGAACTGTCCCGAGTCATCTGAAAGGGCAGCCCACGCCAGCGTGAATGAGCCGTGTTCAACGGCTATGCGGCAGACCTCTTTCAGCAGGTCGTCCTTGCCCATGCTCCGTATTATCGCGCTGTTTATCGCGCTCAGGACCGCGTATATCCTGTTGAGGCGGGCTATCCTCGTCAGGTGGCGCTCGGATTCCTCTTCGCGCGCCTCCAGGGCGTCCGCCATCGCGTTAAGGCTTCTCGCCAGCCAGTTCAGCTCCTCGCTTCCACCGTCGATTCTGACCCTGGACTTTCTTTTTCCAGCGCCAAGCTCCATGGTCACGGAAACCAGTTCCCTTACGCTCTTGAGGACAAGCTTTTCGGAGGCCAGCAGGGCCAGCAGGAGGACGAAGGCGATGATAAGCGTCGAGGTCAGCAGGTTCCTCGCGAGCAGGCGGTCGGCCTTTGCGTAGACTACCGAGGCCGGGATGCCCGATATGATGAAGATGCTGTTGCCGCTGTCGCGGGAAAGGTCGAGCTTGATGAAAGAATAGACGCGTGGCATCTCGTCGCTGCCGCTGAGCATGGCATGCCCTTCATCCCCGGTGCTGTTGAGCAGGGGCTCAAGCTCGGAGCCTCGAAGGTTTTTGCCTGCCCACCCTTCTTCAAAAGGGTACCTGGCAAGTACTGTTCCGGCGCTGTCCGTCAGAATGACTGCCTGCCCCCATTGGAGCGGCAGGGCTGAGAGCTTCTTGCCGAGCAGAGTTATGGGCAGAGCCGCGAAAAGCACGCCCTTGAGGTCTCCCTTTTTTATGACCGGGTAGCCGAAGTTTATGGTCGCGATGCCGGTGATAGACCCGATCTGGTAGTCTCCTATGGAGAACTCAAGGGTCTCGGCAGCCCGCTTGAAATATGTTCTATTACCAGCGTAAACCGGCGGCTTGAAGGGAAGGGCGCTCGCCCGGATCATTCCGTCAGGGCTTATGAAACCGATGTTCGAGTATATCCCCTGCTGGCGCAGCAGCTCTGTGAGCAGGGGCGTAAGGGCAGGGCTGTTTTCCGCGTCCATCGTGTGCGCGAGTACTGAAAGAAGGGTCTCCGTGTCCTGCACAAGGTCCATCTGGTGCATCGAGACATGGCGGATAGCCGAGAGCGCCTCGGCTCTGGCCTCTGCCGAGTCATGCCTGCGCTGTTCGATGTTGGTATAGATTATGAGGACAAGCGCGGGCAGGGAAGCGAGAAGCACGAGCGCGATGAGGCGCGCCCGCAGCGTTGAGAGCAGCCCGTCCGGGGCGCGGCCTTTCCTTGTTACGGTTTTTTCCATCGTACAAATCACCTGTTAAAAAGTAAACGCTAACGCCCGGGCAGACCTCGGGCGTTTGGTTTTATTCAGGGGATTCGTTCAAGAAAGATAGGTCTTAGATGCGGGAACCCCAAAGCGGGGAATGGAGAGCGCGTTCCGAGGGCGGCGTATGGGCCGCCCTCGGAAGTTTAATACATTCTGGCTTTACATTCGGTACTGGCTGATCCTAAAACGGTACGTCGTCTATGTCGCTTGTAGGGATTTCATCGACCGAGACATCGGATGCCGCGTGCGCGCCGCCGCCTTCGCCCTTCGACCCGAGCATCTGCATGCTGTTGGCGACTATCTCGGTGGTGTATTTCTTGTTGCCGTCCTTGTCATCCCAGCTTCTGGTCTGTATCTTGCCTTCTATGTAGACCTGCTTGCCTTTTGACAGGTACTGGCCGCATATCTCCGCGAGTTTGTTGAAGGCCACGACCTTGTGCCACTCGGTCTTGGTCTCCTTCTTGCCGTCCTTGGCCCATGTTTCGGTCGTGGCGAGCTTGAAGGTGACTACCGCCATGCCGCCCGGCGTGTATCTTATCTCCGGGTCAGCCCCGAGGTTGCCTACGAGAATGACCTTATTAACTCCTGCCATTTAGGGTTCTCCTTTGAGGATTGTTCCCGTATTATATCTGCCTGGGCAGGCTTTTGGCAAGTCCAATCGATACATTTTTTGGTGATATTTCCTTTCCTTGCGTGATATATTTATACATTAAAAATCTAAAAAGGGAATATTAAGCCGTCCTATGAGCGTTTTGAGGTCTATTGCCGTATGGGCACTATGGGTGCCGACAACGGTATTCGCGACTTTTCTCATTGCGTTAGTCTGGCCTTTTGACAGGCAATGCGCTCTTATGCACAACATATGCGTCCTCTGGGCCAAGGCCGTCGTCGCCATCTCCGGCGTAAGGGTCAAGGTCGCGGGGCTCCAGAATGTGCCCAAGGGGCAGCCTGTTCTGTTCCTTTCAAACCACCAGGGCGCGTTTGACATACCCGCGTTGCAGTCCGTCCTTCCGGTCCAGTTCCGCTGGGTCGCCAAAAAGAGCCTGTTCAAGGTGCCTTTCGTAGGCTGGTCCATGCGCCTTGCCGGGTACATATCAATAGACAGGGAGAACCCGGCCGAGGCGGTCAAGAGCATGGAAGAGGCCGCCGAAAAGATGAGCAAAGGGGCTTCAGTTGTCATATTCCCCGAGGGTACGCGCTCTGAGACCGGCGCGCTGCTGCCCTTTAAGAGGGGCGCTTTCATGCTCGCCAGGAAAAGCGGCAGGCCGATAGTGCCGGTCGCCATAAGCGGTACCAGCGGGATATTGAAAAGAGGGGGCTTCATCGTGAACCCCATGCGGGTCACGGTCACGATAGGAAGCCCCATACCGATAGGGTCGTCCGATGAAAAGGAATTGAGGAACCTGACCAAGAGGCAGGTAGAGGCCATGCTTAAAGGCACGGCAGGGGAGCTGGTATGAGCGAAGGGGACAGGACAACGGAAGCGTTGAGGATGATACCTCTGGGGGGCCTGGGCGAGATAGGCCTGAACATGATGGCAATGGAGTACGGCGATACCATAATCGTCATCGACTGCGGCCTCATGTTTCCGGAAGATTACATGCTGGGCATAGACCTGGTGATCCCGGATGTCACCTACTTGATCAGGAACCGGGACAAGGTAAAGGCTTTCATAATAACGCACGGCCATGAAGATCATACCGGGGCCCTGCCGTTCGTGCTGCGCGAGATAGACGCGCCGATATACGGGACAGCCATGACTCTGGGGCTCATCGAGGAGAAGCTCGAAGAGCACGGCCTTGCCCGCTCGACGGTTTTGGAGACGGTGCGCCCGAGGGACAGGGTCTCCATCGGCCCGTTTGACATCGAATTCATCAGGGTCAGCCATTCCATAGTGGACGGCTGCGGGCTGGCTATAAAAACGCCGGTCGGCACGGTCGTGCACACAGGGGACTTCAAGATGGACCAGACCCCGGTGGACGGAGAGGTGATGGACTACGCCAGGTTCTCCGAGTACGGGGAGGCCGGGGTGCTCCTGTTCATGTCAGATTCGACCAATGTCGAAAAGGAAGGCTATACGCTCTCCGAGCGTGAGATAGGCCGTAACCTCGAGGATGTTTTCAGGAGGTGCGAAGGCAGGATAATCGTGGCGGCCTTCTCCTCTAACATCCACCGCATACAGCAGGTCATGGACGCCGCCGATAAATTTGGCCGCAAGGTCGTGCTGAACGGCAAGAGCATGGTCGCTAACTCAAGGATAGCCCGGGCGTTGGGCTACCTGAAGGCTCCGGACGGGCTTATCGTAGACCTTCGCGATCTTGACTCGCTCCCCCACCAGAGGGTAGTGCTCCTCACTACCGGGAGCCAGGGCGAGCCCATGAGCGCGTTGACGCGCATGGCCATGGACAACCACAAGCAGATAAAAGTGACGAAGGGCGACACCATCATCCTGTCGTCGAAGTTCATACCCGGCCACGAAAAAGCCATCTCGACGATGATGAACCACCTGTACAGGAGAGGGGCCGATGTCATATACGAGAAGGTCTCTGAGATCCATGTCTCCGGGCACGCGAGCAAAGAAGAGCTCAAGATAATGCTTAACATAGTCAAGCCCAGGTACTTCATGCCTGTCCACGGCGAGTACCGCCACCTCGTGCTCCACGGAAGGCTCGCCTCGACTGTCGGCATACCGGAAGAGAACATTTTCGTGGCCGAGGACGGACAGGTGATCGAGTTCACGAAGGACGGGGCGCGAAGGGCCGAAATAGTCGAGCACGGCAGGGTCTTCGTCGACGGCAAGGGCGTCGGAGATGTCGGCGAGATGGTCCTCAAGGACAGGAGCCACCTTTCCGAGGGCGGAATGGTGCTGGCCGTCGTCGCCATAAACAACTCAACCGGAGAGATAGTCTACGGCCCTGAGATAATCACCAGGGGCCTTGTGCTTGAGGAAGGAAGGCCGGGGCTCCTTGACCAGGCGAAGAATATCGTCATCGAGGCCCTGGGCAGCGTGAGCGCCGAGGTCAAGACAGAGCAGCTCGAGGTAAAAGAAGAGGTCAGGCGCGCACTCAGGCGCTTTTTCAACAAGACCCTCGAAAGAAGGCCGGTCATACTGCCGGTCATCATCGAGATTTAAGCTGGAAACCCCAATGGATAAAAAGAGCGTTGTCTGGTTCGCGGACCTGCGTGCAGGCGCCAGAAAAAACCTCTTCGACAAGATTGGCGCGCTCTTGGAGTCTGCGGGCGTAAAGGACAGGTTCAGGAAGGGCCACCTTGTCGCCGTGAAGCTCCATTTCGGCGAGAAGGGCAATGCCTCGTTCATCCGCCCGGTCTTCGTCAGAAGCGTGGTCGAAAGCATAAAGGAGACCGGCGCTTCCCCCTTTCTCACGGACACCAATACCCTCTATGTCGGCACGCGGGGCAATTCGCCCGAGCACTTGAAAACGGCAATAGAGAACGGCTTTGACTATGCCGTTGTGTCCGCGCCTCTTATAATAGCCGACGGCCTCCGGGGCGATTCTGCCTCGTATGTAGAGATAGGCGGCAAGCACTTCAAAGAGGTCGGCATAGCTAAAGAGATCGCCTCGGCCGACGGCCTCGTCGTGCTCACTCATTTCAAATGCCATGAGCTGACGGGCTTTGGCGGCGCGCTGAAAAACATCGGCATGGGTTCGGCGTGCAGGGAAGGCAAGCTGGCCCAGCACTCGAATACAGCACCTGTCGTAGACCCTTCCGGCTGCGCGGCCTGCGGCGACTGCGTGGCAGCCTGCCCGGCTGCGGCAATAGAAGTCGGGGCCGCGGCTGTCATCAGCGAAGAGGCGTGCATAGGGTGCGGCCACTGCATAGCCGTCTGCCCCCAGGGCACAATTAAGATAAGATGGAACGAGAGCGCGGGCAGGCTTCAGGAAAAGATGGTCGAGCACTTCGAGGGGGCCGTAAAAGGGAAAGAGGGCAGGTGCGTCTACTTTACCTTCGTGACCCAGGTCTCTCCGGCCTGCGACTGCTACGGCCACAATGACGCGCCCATAGTCGGCGACATTGGCATGCTCGCGTCAAACGACCCGGTTGCCATTGACCAGGCCGCAGCCGACCTCGTGAACGGCGCGGAAGGCTTTCGGGGTACGGCCCTTTCAACCGGGCACGAGAGCGGGGGAGACAAGTTCAGGGGCGTGCACCCGGACATAGACTGGGAGGCTCAGCTTGATTATGCCTGCCTGCGAGGTCTGGGGACGCGCGATTATATTTTAAAAAAGTTATAGAGAGATAAAACGATGGCCATAAAGAAGATCGGAGAGCTGCTTGTAGAAGCCGGGCTTATCACTGATTCGCAGCTACAGGAATCTCTCCAGGCCTCAAAAGACGGCAAGGGACAGAGGCTTGGCGCGATAATCGTGCACAAGGGGTACGCGACCGAAATAGACATAGCCCAGACCCTTGCGTTTCAGCTCGGCATCCCGTTCATCGACATCTCGAAAACGCAGGTCGACCCCGAGGCCGTAGGCCTCGTTCCCGAGAGGCTCGCGAAGAAGTACCTGCTCATGCCGCTGGTCCAGGAGCACAGGGTCCTCAAAGTGGCGATGGCAGACCCCTTGAACCTGCACGCCATAGACGATATCAGGTTTTCCACGGAGATGGAGGTGCAGCCCATGGTTGCCACCCTGTCCGATGTGGACGCCGCCATAAACACCCACTACCACCTGAGCGAGCCGATAGAGGACCTGCTGGGCGACATCAAGAGGGACAGGCTCGTCGAGCTGGTGCGAGAGCCTGAATCGGACAGGGACATAGTCGAGAACACGAGAAAGTCCTCGGCCCCGCCGATAATAAAGATGGTAGATTCAATACTTATACACGGGTTCGAGAACAGGGCGAGCGACATCCATCTGGAGCCGCAGGAGCTGTCGGTAAAGCTGCGCATCAGGGTCGACGGGATCATGAGGGAGACCATGAAGCTACCCAAGTGGGTGCAGGGGCCGGTGATCTCGAGGATAAAGCTCATGGCCAGGATGGACATCGCCGAAAGGCGGGTCTCCCAGGACGGCAGGTTCAAGGTCAAGCTTGGCGAAAAGGCTGTGGACCTGCGCGTGTCGACACTGCCGACCCAGTACGGCGAGACCGTCGTCATGAGGCTCCTTGACCCGAAGTCATCCATGCTCGACCTGGGTGGCGCCGGGTTTCTCCCCGATGACTTTGCCAGGGTAAAAAGCATCATCGAGCGGCCCCAGGGCGTGGTCCTCGTGACCGGCCCTACGGGAAGCGGCAAGACCTCGACCCTGTACTCGATGGTATCGAGCATCAAAAGCGAGCGCATAAACATAATCACCATAGAAGACCCCATCGAGTACGAGCTCAAGGATGTTAACCAGGTGGCCGTGAACGACAAAACGGGCCTGACATTTTCGTACGCCCTGAGGAGCGTCCTCAGACAGGACCCCGATGTCATACTCATCGGAGAGATGAGGGACGAGGAGACCGCCGTCATAGCCCATCAGGCATCGATGACCGGCCACCTGGTCTTTTCAACCCTTCACACCAACGACGCCGTGTCGTCAGTCGTAAGGCTCCGGAACATGGGCATACCTCCTTACATGATAGCCTCGGCATTGAACGGCGTGGTGGCCCAGAGGCTCGTCAGGATGATATGCGCGCAATGCAAGGAGGCCTATGACCCGTCTGAGGACGAGCTTAAAAAGGGCGGAGTCAAGTGGAGCGGAAGGAAGCTGTACAGGGGCGCCGGATGCAAGTCTTGTTCAGGCACGGGCTATTCCGGGCGCGTGGGGATATTCGAGGTGCTCACCGTCAATCAGAAAGTCAAAAGCCTTATCAGCTCTGACGCTTCCGAACAGGATATTTTCAGGGCCGCCGTTGACGCGGGCATGACTCCGATGCACATGGACGGGCTCAAGAAGGTGGCTGCCGGGATAACAACCCTGGAGGAGCTGACGAGGGTGATATATCTCGGAAAGGCCGATGACGCCGCGAAGTGCCCTGTCTGTTCCGAGAGCCTGCCGCCAGGTGCGCCGCAGTGCCCGAATTGCGGGGCCGTTTCCCTGAAGAACTGCCCGTCGTGCGGCAAGGAGAGCCAGAGCGGCTGGAAGGTCTGCCCCTGGTGCGCGGAAGGTCTGACAAATACGCCAAAACTCCGTTCATGAACCAGTCAATTTCCTTTTGACTCAGGCTTTCAAATCCGGTAGATTGTAAGTTCACTAGTATTCTGTTAATAAGTTGTGTGTCGTGGTCCGCTTTGGCGTTTGCGGGGCGGTTCCATTTGTGCTATTATGTCCCGGCTATGCCTACTCTGAAGAGACTTCGCCTGTTGATGTTGAAGCCAAGACTGAAAACCTCGCTTATAGCCGGTTTTACGCTGCTCGCAGCCTTGGCCGCGGCCGAATGTTTTGCCGCGATGGACCCTGCTCCGGCAGACTGGCCGAATTACGAATATAACAGGGTCCCGGGCGAGTTCAAGAGGAACAAGTACGGGATAATCGACCCGAGCCCTGATGTCGTCTCCCTTCAGCAGCTCCCGGTCGACACCTACGGCTTCGTGGACTGGGGTAAGGCGATGAAAGACGGCATAATAGCCCCGAGAGAATCGATAAGCGGCAAGCCTCCCAGGCTCAGCCCCGAGGACAGCGAGCCGTTCAGCGCGGACATCCTCATAAAGTCCAAAATGAAGTTCATGCCGGATGTCATCTTTCCCCATAGCGCACATACTGAGTGGCTCAAGTGTTCCGTCTGCCACCCCAGGATTTTCAAGAAAAAAGCCGGAGCCACCCCTATAACCATGGCCGGCATCTGGAACGGCCAGTTCTGCGGCAGGTGCCACGACAAGGTTGCATTTCCCACAAGAAACTGTTTCAAATGCCACTCAGCCCCCAGGCAGTGAGCGCTCAGGTCCGCCTTTAAAGGAGCAGCCCGATGCCTTTTGACGACCTTGCTAAAAACGAACTCATAAGCATACTTGAACTTATAGACCAGGCGCAGCGTTGCTCAGGGGCCTCAGGCCTGCAGTCTCTCATATTGAACGCGGCCCTCCTCCTTGAGGCCGAATTCACCGTATGCGGGCTCGCGCGTACCGGGACGGACGGACTGCCCGTCGTGACTTCTTATGTAAACGGCAACTACCCGGAAGAATGGGTCAGAAGATACATTGAGAGCGCTTATCATCGGAAAGACCCGGTAGTGCGGTTCCACACCAAGTACGCGCTTACCCAGACCTGGACGAATGTATTCAGGCAGTTCGAGGACAAGGCGGCCAGGCAGGTCGTTAATGAAGCTTCCGATTACGGCTTGAGGTTCGGGATCACCGGGGCCCTGTATGTCCCTGAAATGGACAATATCGCCATGTTCACATTTGCCGGGAGGGCGGATAAGTTCGGCTCGCACCACAAGAGAATAGCCGATATCCTTTCGTTGCATTTCACCCGGGCCCTTGCTGGCTGCGCCCGTGAATCACTTTTTGCCACAGGGCATCGTTTAGACGATGAAGGTCACCCGAAAGAACGGGAGGGGAAGGCATGGTGAGCTACAGCAACTTTTCGAAAAGGGAACTGGCGGATATCCTGGATGTCATTCACTCTTCTCTGCAATGCAGGGAGGAGGGGGACATAAAGACCCTGCTTGACCGGATAAGGGGGCTTGTCTCCGGTGATTTTGGCATCTGCGGCATAGGCAAGGGCGGCGAGGACGGGCAGGGCGGCCTTAACGCCCCTCCCCACATAATAAACCTCAACTACCCGATGGAGTGGCTGCAGATATACGGGGCCAATCAGCTCTATAACCAGGACCCTATCGTACTGCGCAACCTGTCAAACCCCGGCTCCCAGCTGTGGGACGAGACCTACTCCATGTTCGACGGCAAGCTCTCGAGGATGTTCCTCACATCGCGCGACTTCGGCTTGAACCACGGCGTAAGCGGCGGCATGCATAACCAGGACAGTAACACCACTACCTTGTTTTCGTTCTCCGGGAAAGGCGACTGGTTCAAGGACCATCAGAAAAAGATACTCGCCCTTCTCGCCCCCCACCTCCACCAGGCGCTGGCCCGGATTTATAAGACGGCGCAGGCCAATTCGCGCATGGGGACCCTGTCAAAGCGGGAGTGGGAGATAGTCTCCTGGGTCAAGGCTGGCAAGACCAACTGGGAGATATCCATGATACTCAGCATAAGCGAGCGGACCGTGAAGTTCCATGTCCAGAACATCGAGAGGAAGCTCGAAGCCGTCAATAAGGCCCATGCCGTAGCGATCCTGATGGAACAGGGTCATTTAGAGTAGACATCCAGCTGAAGAACTCAGGCCTTTTGACTGCCGCGGACTCTTCGAACGCCCGCCAGTCGAGCACGGCTATGCCGGACATCACACCTTCCCCCAGCGGCTTGAAGTCAGCGACCGGCACGAACGGGAAAAACCTCTTCAGGTAAAAGAAGTACCTCTGTTCGATAATCGTGATAAGATATCTGGAATCGTTCTTAAGCGACCAGTGGTATATGGCCTTGTACAGCAGGTGGGCCAGGCTTAAAGACGCGACAGTGTCCCCCCGCCTGTCCTTCCTGACGCATATCCTGGTCGATTCGGACATGCCGGGTACTTTGCTGAAACCCTCTTCGGGCAGGAGGGAGGCGAATTCTTTTTCGATCATGTAAGGCAGCGGCGCGGGTATGAGCCGCACATGGCCGACGAGCTCGGAATGTTCGAATATCCCTATGCTTTCGGCGAAGTCGTCGTAAGGGTCCCTGTCCAGGCCGTCGGCGGTTGGCGGCACCCACCGGAGTTCATCCCTGAAGACATCGTGTCTGAGCCTCAGGGCAGAGTCGACCTCTTCGGGGGCGGAGATGGTCTTTACCAGGTACTTTTCCTCTTGAAATATAAGATCCATGTCAGCACCTCCTTTTGCCCTCTTTTTAGCAGGTGACGGGCTTAAGATGTAACTGGCACGAGTAGCAGTTTAAAAAAGCGTGTAAATGGCTTAGAATAAAAGATTTCGCTTCCTGTACCTTGGTACAGTCGCCTTTCCCTCCCATCCGTAATAAAATCGGCGTTACATCAGAAAAGTTGAGCTTGCGGAGGCTGCGTTGGATAATAGCGCTATCGGTAGCGGTCCGGGAAATGGGGAATTCGCTTCTTCAGGGAGGGCAGGGCAAGGGCCTCCCAGGGGGAGTAAGCCAGGAGAGATGCTGGAGCGGCTTTTATCCTACGCCGTAAAAGAAAAAGATGTCGCAGATGTTTCCAGCGGGCTCATGAAGAGGTTCAAGGGCCTCCGTGGCGTGCTGGACGCGAGCCACGAGGAGCTGAAGGATTCGGGCTGGGTAGGCGAAAACGGCGCGGTTTTTTTGAAGTTCGTGAAGGAGGCTGCCGGGGTCTACCTGAAAGAGCGGATGATGGGCAGGGATGCCCTGAGAAACATGAAATGCGTGCTTGACTATCTGAGCCTGACGCTCTCCGGGGAACGGATAGAGAAGTTTCTTGCCATATACCTGAATTCGAAAAACGAGGTGCTCTCGGTCGATGTGCTCCACGAGGGCACGATAAATCAAACAGTCGTATACCCGAGAAAGGCTATAGAGAGGGCATTCAGGCATAAGGCCTGCGGCGTCATATTCGTGCACAACCATCCCAGCGGGGACTCAACCCCGTCAGCCATGGACAGGCAGCTTGCCAGGACGCTTGACAGCGCCGCGGCCGCCGTGGACCTTTCCGTCGTCGATCACATCGTAATAGGGAAGAACAGGCACTTCAGCGCGAGGGAAAACGGCTGGATGGCCGGCGGGCCTTTGCGAAAAGCGTAAGGCCAGGACGCCGGGCTCATCTGCCCAGGGGACGAAACAGGCCCGGACATAGACGGATTTATGCACCAGATATGTTGAACATAGCGTAACTGACCAGGACAATCATTTGTTGCTCCTGGCGTACTCCAGGCACCTTGACAGTATCGGGAAGGTTTTGCGGTTTACCTTTGCCTCGAACATTATCCCGGCCCCTACATGGTCGCCCACGGGCTGGACCCAGCTCACGACACCCGGGATCTCTTCCGCTTCCACAGGCCTCGCTCCTTCCATGTAGGTAATCCTTATTGAGACCTTCTCCCGCTTCTTGAGCGGCCCTGAGGCGTACAGGCCGATGCCGCCCCTGCTGATGTTGAGCATCACCGCCTCAATCCACTCCGGGTTCTCTGAAGACTTTACCTTTACTTCGGCGAGCATGTACCTGCGCCTTAGCTTCCTTTTCTCCTCCATAAGCCCCCTTTAGGAAAAAACTGGGTTACTTTTAAACCCGCCAGAGGAAAAAAGCAATCTTTTTCGGTCAGTCCCTGCCTCTGGCGAAACAGTCGCCCACGGTCTTCAAGAGGCTTAACATGGAATACGGCTTCTGTAGATATCTGTAGCCTTTGCCGTTCAAAAGCAGCCTCTGCGAGGCTTCGAGAAACCCGCTCGTGAAGACGACCGCCATGTCCGGCTTTTTCTCCAGGAGCTGGTCGACGAGATGCAGGCCGCTCTGGTCGGAAAGGACCATGTCGCACAAGACCATCTGGATGTCTTCTTTCTCTTTTTCGAAGACCTCCAGCGCCTCGGCCGCGTTCCCTGCGGCGGCAACATTGTAGCCGTGTCTGGAAAGCGCCATCCTGGTGAAATCCAGCACCTTCGGGTCGTCTTCGACCAGGAGTATTTTTTCCCCTTTTCCGGGAGCGCTCCTTTCGTCCTTGTGCGCGGCTCCTGCTTCTCTTTTTTTCATCATGACCGGGAAGTAGATGCGGAAAGTGGTCCCCAGGCCAGGCTCGCTCTCGACGGTTATCCAGCCATTGTGCTGTTTTACGGTGCTGTAGACGACGGCTAGCCCGAAGCCCGTGCCCTTTCCGGCTTCCTTGGTCGTAAAGAACGGCTCGAAGATGCGCGAGACAAGTTCTTTGCTCATGCCCACTCCGGTGTCGGCGACCGTAAGGCGCACCGCTTCCCCGGCGCGGGCATCGGGTATCGATTCAGCGCTCTTTTCGTCAAGGACGATATTTTCGGTCTTAATCGTGAGCTTGCCGCCCTCGGGCATCGCGTCTTTCGCGTTTACGGCGAGGTTCATTATGACCTGCTCGATGTTGCCTTCGTCAGCCTCTATGGTCCAGACTTGAGGGGCGAGGTCCGCTGAAATGGTAATCTCTTCGCCTATGAGGCGGCTTATCATGAGCAGCAGGTCGCTTATGATCTTGTTCATGTCCAGAGGCACGAGCTCGAAGGGCTGGCCGCGGCTGAAGAGCAGGAGCTGCCTTGTCAGCTTGGAGGCGAGCAGGACAGAGGTTATGATGCCGTCGAGCCTGGAGTAAAGTGGGTCGTCCTTGCCAATCTCCTCGATCGCGAGTTCGGCGTTTCCCCTTATAGCGGTAAGTATGTTGTTGAAGTCGTGGGCTATGCCGCCGGCGAACCTTCCTATGGCCTCCATTTTCTGGGACTGGCTGAGGCGCGCCTGCATGAGTTCGCGCTCCCGTTCCGCTTTTTTCCGCTCGGTTATGTCCCTGATCATCGCCGTGAAATGGATGACGCCGCCCAGCGTGAAGTTGTTGAGGGCGAGTTCGAGGGGGAATATCTCTCCTGTTTTTTTTATGCCCTCGTATTCCGCTATCTGGCCCTGGACCTTGCTCTCGCCGGTCTCCAGGAACCTCTTGAGGCCCCTCCTGTGCAGTTCCTTGTATTTCTCGGGTATGATAGTCGTCACAGGGATCCCGATGAACTCGCCCCTGGAGTAGCCGAATATCCTCGCGGCGCTGTCGTTGCAGTCTATTATCCTGTCCCCGGCGTTAGCGATGATTATGCCGTCGAAGGCGGTATTGTGCACGAGCCGGTAGCGGGCCTCGCTCTCTTTCAATGCCTTCTCCGTAAGCTTCCTTTCCGTTATGTCCTCGCCGGAACTCAGAAGGCCTATGACGCGCCCGCCTTCTTTGAGCACGGAGTTGTGCCAGAGGATGGTCCTCTCAAAGCCGCCCCTCGTTAAAACAGGGTTTTCATAGTAGCTTTCGGCTTCATCCGAATCTGCACCGCCGGAGACGAGCATTGAAAAGACCAGTTGTACCTCGGCTTTAAGGCGTTCCGGGATGAAATTCAAAAACCAGTCCTTGCCCAGTATCTCTTCCTCGCGGAAGCCGAGCACTTCGCAGCCCTTGCGGTTTATGAGCTCGACTCTCCCCTGTTTGTCCAGCACGATGACAATCACCCCGGCTACCTCGAGGTATCTCCTGAGCTTGTTGCGTTCGCGCAGAACCGCCAGCTCGGCCTCCCGCCGTTCCTCTACAATGGAAAGGAGCGGCTTGAAAAGGAAAAAGTATAGCGCCGGGGAGAGTATCAGGACCAGCAGGGGCGCGTCGATGAGGACTACCGTCAACGGGTGGAGCAGGTCCTTTAAAAGGAAGAGCACGATCATTACGACCAGCTCGGCCGAAAAAATCGAGACGATAAGTACGGCCAGCAACCTGGCGGGGGCCGTTAAATGGGCCGCAGGGCCGCCTTTGCCAGGGGCCTCGCCCGGTTCTTTTTTCGTATAATTATATGATGGCATATCGGTCCTGGTAGTAAGTAAATTATAACTCAAAAGCGCGCGAGTTCCGCTTTGTCTACACTATTCTTCATTTTCGATGTCCAGTCAAGCTTGACACAAGTAAAGGCTTTGTGTAAAGTCACTTATCGTGCAGGTCAGTTGAGACGAGCGTCCCGTAAACCGCACAGGAGGCATTCAGATGAAAAGAGCAGCCGCAGCCTTTTTAGCCGTGCTTGCCCCGGCCATTGCCTTCGCATACCCGAACGGGACGCCTGATTATGTGACTGACACGGGGCCGTTTTGCGCCTCATGCCATTCCGCGGCCAGCGCTGAGTACATGACCGAACTCCCGGCCGTCAGAGCAAAGAGCGAGGTGGCGGAGGTAAAGCATTACGGCCTTGTGCGCGCGCAGGCGCCTCCTTCTCCGTATATGGAGCTCGCCAGCGAGGAAAAAGAGGAGATAATAAGAAAGGCAAAGCTCATAGACGCAAGCTCGTCCGTGACCCTGGAAGCTCCGAAGAAGATGAAGGCTGGCCAGGAGGCCTCCGTCACGGTGAAGGCCAGAGGCGGGAACGGCCCGGTCATATGCGTCATGCTCGTGGACAGGGCGTCGAGGTTCCAGGCAAGGCCGGTTTCCTCCACCGGCTGGCTGATCCAGGGGGCCCCGGAGGTGCGCGGACAGGACGGAAAGCCGCAGACGCAGTGGCTTGACAAGAGGGCCATTGGGACGGGCCGTAACCTCAATTACATAACCATAGCAGACCAGCGGTTCGACCTCGAAAAAAAGCTCTTCCCTGAGGGCACTGTATCGTACAGGGTCAAGGCCCCGATTGCCCCGGGGGTGTACACCATGGCGGCCGCTTTCCTGTATGGGACCGAGAACGCCGTGAATTCCGCTTTCTTCCAGAGGCCCTCCGGGCGCATACTGTTTTCAGGCGAGGTCAGGATCGAGGTCGAATAGGGAGCGGGCTGCCTGCGGCCGGGGGAAAGATTTTTTTATTATTTATAAAAAAATCTGTTTACAAGCCTCGGGAAATCTATTAGATTATTGGACTTATATCCTCCTTTACGGTAATTAAGAACTGCTTTGGAGCCGGAAAGCTGTTTGCGACAGCTTTCCGCCGGATTAAATGTCCTGTTGTGAGTGAGTTGCTGTCGCATGCCGTGCGCGTTTAAATTCCTGACATGAAAACGAGTCGCCCTTTCACCTGGATCATGCGTGCTGCCTTTGGGTCGGCGTTTGACAATGCGGGTGCGAACGGCTATTCTTGAAAGAAAATGTTGCCGTGCGTATTCTCCGCAGTACAGTTCAGCTGCCGGAGGCAAGCGGACGAATTTAAAAAAGATATTTCCTTATGGTTTCGGAGCTTCCCTGGAATTCTCGCGGGAGCTTCATTTTTTCTTTATTCCGCCGGTTTCTCAGGCAGGGATGTTTGAAGGGAAAATATGAGCCTGCCGCGTATTATTCTGGGAGTAGGCCCCTTGGAAAGGAGGCGGATTAAACCTTTCAGGGGGGTTTGAAAAACCGCTTGCGATTTTGTTCCATAGCTTTACAAACAAAAACTCGTATCAAAAAACAGGAGGATGTAAAAAATGAAAAGGTTTGGATTCGCTGTAATCGTAGCTCTTTTTGGTCTTTCGACTCTCGTGGCCTGCAAGAAGCAGGAAGCCCCCCAGCCCGCTCCGGCCCCGGTCGAGCAGCAGGCGGCCCCTGAAGCTTCACCGGCACCGGCTCCTGAGACCGCAGCACCCGCGGCTCCTGCTGAGCACAAGTAAAACTTAAGCCCTGGGCAGCAACGGCCCGGAGGCCCAATTCCGGAGGTGTTTCGTGAATAGACTCGGAGTTGGCGTCGTTTTTTCTTTGCTGTTGCTGTCCACGGTTGCGGTGTCCTGCAGCCAGGAAACTCATGGCGGGGCCAAGAAGGAGGTAAACTCCGGACAGGCCCCGCTTTTTATTTTTGAGGAAAACGACAGCGCCTTCCTGAAGGATGCTGAAGCCAGGGTCAAGGAGCTCAGGGAAAAGGCAAGCCGCGTCGAAGACGACCTTCACAGGTCAGCCGGAAGAGCTTCCGCCCGAAAGGAGTTCGAAGAGGCGAAAAAGAGGCTCGAAGCCATGGAAAAGGACCTGGAAAAGCTCAGGGCCGAAGGCAAGGAAGCCTCTCGTGAGCTGATTGCCGATCTCAGGCAAAAGGAAGAGGAGCTGGAGATATTCCTGAACCGCGCAGCATCAGAAGTCGGCGGCAACTGATTCCAATGCCGTTACCTTCAGACGGAGGCGCTCTTGGGCTACAGCGGCAGGATTTACATAGCTACCTCCGGCTGGCATTACGGCCACTGGATAGGCCCGTTCTACCCGGCGGACATCCGCAAAAACCGCCTTTTCGAATACTACCTTACCCGCTTCAATACCGTTGAGATAAACAACTCCTTCTACCGGCTCCCCGAGGAGAGGACTTTCGCACATTGGCGGGATGCGTCCCCCGATGGTTTTGTCTTCAGCCTGAAGGGCAGCCGCCTCATAACGCATGTCAAAAGATTGAAAGACCCGTTTGAGCCCCTGAAGAACTTCCTGGACAGGGCCGTCATTCTGGGCCCTAAACTCGGCCCGATACTCTTTCAGCTGCCTCCCCGATGGAACAGGAACATGGAACGGCTTGAGGGTTTTCTGAAGGCCCTTCCGGGAGGGCACAGGTTCGCCTTCGAGTTCCGTGACCCTGACTGGTTTCACCCGGATGTATACGCCCTTCTGAAGGAATACAACGCCTCGTTCTGCATATATGATTTCGATTTGCGCCTGTCGCCCAGGGAGGTCACGGCTGACTTCATCTATATAAGGCTCCACGGGCCGGCAGGGAAGTACCGGGGGCAATACTCTGAAGAGGCTCTCCAGGACTGGGCAGGTTTTTTGAAACTCTGGCAGAAGAAGGCCAAGGCTCTGTATTGTTATTTCGACAACGACGAGGCAGGGTACGCGGCCATGGACGCGTTGAGGCTCAAGGCCATGACAGGGTCGTAACGAGCCTTAAAACCTCCTTGAGAGCACCATGGCCGGGAGCGCGAGGGCGGCGACGGGCAGGCCTGCCGTCAGGCCTCCTGTCCCGGCAGATAAGGCGGCGTCAAGGAGCGGGATGGAAAGTATCAGGGTTTTTACGGCTGCGCCTGTTCCGAGCCTGCCTGAAAGGGCCATGATTACCGCCGCCCCTGACGCGACATAGAACATTGCCGCGAAAACAAGGCCTTCTCCCGTGAAAAAGCCGCTGAAAAGATGATATTGAACGGCGGCGCAGGCAACTATCCAGCCTGAAAGGACGCCTATGCCGGGAGAGAGGCTTCTTTCCGCGATGGAGTGGCTCTTCAAAAGCGTTATCGCGAATACGAAAGTGAAGATAATAAGGGGCAGCAGCAGGAGCCCGATGCTGAAGGAGCCCGCGCTTAAACCAAGAGACAGGTTCAAGGCCCTGCTGAGGCCCATTGTCAGCGCGCCGGAAAACAGGCCGTTTTTAAGGCCCGCGTTGTAGGAGACCAAGGCCGCTGAAAGGCAAAGCGCGGCAATGAGCGGGTAGACCCCGGCAACTGAGGCAGAGAGTACCCCGGCGATGATGAGCACCACGCCGAGCACAAGCGCGCCTCCGTGGCTTATCCGTCCCGAAGGTATTGGCCGGTTGTCAGGGTCGCGCTCCCTGTCGGCGAAGTCGTTGCACGCCGAGGCGCCCGCGTATATGAGCGCAGAGGACGCAAGGATGTACGGGAGCTTGAAAATATCCATGCCAGAGGCGCTTGCGGCAATGAACCCGGCCATCGGGTCTGCCATCGCGATGAAAAGATGCGGGAGTCTCACGAGCTCCAGATATGGAGCCGACTTATGCCGGAAAATCATCTGACCCCCTCAGGGCTGCGCGCCCAAAACGCCACGGGCGTTGTCAATCCTCCTCGATGTCGAACCTCCCGGAGCTTGCCAGAAACCTGGACGGATTCGCGAATGTAAGGCCGCGGACCGATTCCTCCGAAAAGCCCCTCTGGCGCATGAGCATGGCTACTTTCGGGACGGCAAGCGGGTCGGAAGAGCCCCAGTCAGCCGAGCCGTTTACCATTATTCTTTCCATGCCGTACCGTTCGATGATGTCCACGGCCTGGTGCGCGCTGAGCTTTGCCGGGTCATGGACGGTCAAGCCAGCCCAGCAGCCAGTCTTCTCAAGAGTGAGCGAGGCCGCCTTCCCGTCGGCGTGGTCTATGACTATTCTTTCCTGCGTGACCTGTTCATCCTCTATTATCGATATCATGCGATCCAGGCAATTTCCCCTGCCATGCCCGGGGCAGCGGACCATCACCGGCAGGCGGCGCTCTTCTGCCATGCGGAGCTGGCGGCGGAAGGCGTCCTCTTCTTCAGGGGTCGCCAGGTCGAGGCCCACTTCGCCTATGCCGATGACCGAAGGCCTGTCGAGGAAAGGCTCCATGGCCTTCAGCACATCAAGGGCAATGGGGCTTCCGGCTTCCCTGGGGTTGAGCCCTATCATCGCGAAATGCCTTATGCCGTACGCCGCCGTTCGCTTCGGCTCAATGCTCACCACCTGTTCCCAGTAGTCCTGGAACGACTCCGGAGACCTCCTGTAGATGCCTGACCAGAATGAAGGCTCCACGCAGGCTACTATGCCCGCCACAGCCATCCGGTACAGGTCGTCGGTGGTCCTTGAGACAGTGTGTATGTGCGGCTCAATTAACCGCATCGCTTACTATTCTCCTTCCGGCAAGCCCCTTGAGGAATTCGAGAGATTTTCTTGCCGCCTCAATCGGCTTATCCGGATAAGTGTAGAGCTCGACGGTAATGAAGCCGCTGTAGGTTTTTTCGAACAGGGAAAGAAGTTTTTTGAAGTCCATGTCCCCGGTACCGGGGATGAGGTGAAAGTGCTTCCTGTCCTTGATGTCCTCGAGGTGCACATGAAATATCCTGCCCTGGAGGAGCTTCACCGTGAACTCAGGGTCTTCGCCGAGCACATGGCTGTGTCCGAGATCGAGGTTGGCGCCAAGGTACTCAGAGCCTATCTCGTTTATAAGGCACGAGAGCTCGGAGCCTGACTCGATAAGGAGGCCCGGCTCGTACTCCAGTCCCACTTTCACATTCATCTTTTCGGCGTGCGCGATTATCTCTTTGAGAGCGGCTTTCAGGGCTTCTATCCCTTCTTCCGGTGTGCTCTCGGGCTGTATGGGCCCGGAGGTGACGCTCACATTAGGGCAATTGAGGGCTTTGGCTAGGTCTATGCATTTTTTGGTGTAATCTATCCGCCAGCCGCGCACTTCCGGGTCAGGGTCAGTGAGGCACGGCTCGAAAAGGGGCTCAGCGTCTCCGTTCTCGTAGTAGCCGCGAACGGTGTTTGCGTTGATGTTCGAGACGGCTATCCGGTTCGCCGTAAGCGAGGCCTTAAGCTTTTTAATATCAGAGGCGCGAAGCGTGTGGACATACAGGTGCGGGATGTCGGCCAGCAGTTCCACGCCCTCGTACCCCGCGGCGGCTATGCTTTCTATCGCGTCGTAGACGGTGTGTCTTATGAACGCGTTGGTGGAAAACGAGAACTTCATGTGTGCGCTCCTTTTATGTCCGCCAATGAAGCGTAGGAAAAGAGCATCTCAGCCTGCTCGTAGAACCGGTGCTCGTCAACGCCCTGCGGGGCCTTGAAGAACGAGGCGAGATGCTTCATGAGCCCGCCTTCGCTTCTTCTGTTCGAGAGCTCGGAAAGCCTCACGAGGTCCAGCACCAGAGGGGCGGCGAGCACGGAATCGTAACCCTGCCAGATGAACTGCAAAGACATCTTCGTTCCCAGAAAGCCCTTGAAATGGATGAAATTCCAGGCCGTCTTCTGGTCGTCGAGAGACGGCACATAGTGGATGTGCACCCTGGAGTGCGGATTATAGCCAAGCACCTTGCCCATGATCCCGTCCTTAGTGATTATCTTCGATTCCTTGTTTTCGGGGTCGTTCAATATCTGTCCGTCCATGTTGCCGAGTATGTTGAATCCCTCCCAGCTGAGGACTTCGAGGTTCCTGTAAAGGAACATCGGCAGTAGCGCTGATTTGACGAGCGTCTCGCCTGTTTTGCCGTCATCGCCCATGACCGGCACGCATTTGGTCTCCGCCAGCTTCACTATGGCTGGAAGGAGGGCCGCGTTAGAAGGGGTGAAGTTCAGGTACGGGCAGCCTTCGAGCACCGCGGCGTAAGAGTACAGGGTGCTTGCCCGTATCTCGTCTTGCCTGTCCTCCGCGATGCATTCCTCGAACTCGTCAACGCGCTCATGCGAGGGCCTGTGCTCCAGGGGCGGCTCGGTCGAGGCGAGGTTCACGACTGCCACGCAATCGAGTGAGTTTCTTTCCCTGAAGCCGCTCAAGTCCTTCCTGAGCTTTTTTACCTGGGCCGCCAGGGTCATCTCGCGCCCGGGCGTCTGGTGGCTGGATAGGGACTCTATGGCCTTGCCGCAGTTTGTCGTAACGCCCTGGCAGATCTCAGGGGACACTTCTATGAGGCCGCCTTCTATCTGGCGGAGTATCTCAGATGGGAGCTGTGAGTTCCTGAAGTAATTCTGCGCGCTCTCCAGCGGAGAGGAAGGGCGGATGTCCCACCCGCCGAAGACCATGTCTTCGGGGTCTATGAGCCCCAGGCCGGAAAAGGCAGGCAGCTCCGTTACCATGCCAGCGCGGTCGCAAAGGCCTTTTTTGATGGCAAGCGCGCCTGCCATCACTGCTGTCGCTATATACCCTGACGCTCCGATGAAGAATACGCCGGTCTTGCCTGTTTTATCCATGTTCATGAAGCCCCTTTTCGTGGTCCGTCAGGTTGTTGAACGCTTCGATGGAAGCGCGTTCTTTGAAAAAAGGCACTGGCCTCCTTGCGTGCCTCATTTGGGACTTCTTCATGAAAATGGCAGGGTCTGGCTGCCGGAAATCATACCCTGCTTATCCAGCGAGGCCTTCTGGCCATGAACAGGCGGTTGATTGGCGCATATACGGCAGAGAACTCTTTTCGGTTCTGGTTTTCCTGACAGGTTTACGGAAGAGCTTGAAACCGTTTGCGGCGTGCGTTTGAATTCTCTTACCAAGGATTTTAAGTCAAGAATGGTGTTTGTCAAGAAGGCTAAGTGCGTGCGGTTGGGCTTAATGGAATGGCGTTTGCAGATTGCCTCAAGCTCCCCATTTGATTTTGGAGTCAATCGTCGCGCGGTATTGCGGCGTACAAACAACGAACGCCTCATTCCTCGCGTCCGTACTCCTCGCATCTGGAACTTTTTGAGCAATCTGTCGCTAATGGTATCTTTAAAGCTTCACAGGCCCGGGGCTTTATGGCCCCGGGCCTGTTTTTTTCAGGCGTGGCCGCCTTTTTCTTTGTTGCCCTTTTCGAGGTTGGTGACCATGTCAGTGAACATGTTCCCCTTTATCGTCGTCTTCTCGCCGCATTTCGGGCACTGGAGCGTTGTTCCGTCCTTCAGGTCCCGCGCTTTCTTCTTGAAAACGGTCGTGCAGACCGGGCATGTGATGTCTATCATTACTTCTGACATGAATTCCTCCCTTATAATTCCGCCTCAGGGCGCGTATTTGCAGCTATTTAATCATAAAAAGAGGCCGTATGGCAAGGGAAGGGGGGAAAACCTTTTCCGCCAGCCTTTCATCCCGTGATAAGCCGTCTACCTCGATCCGGGCGCTGAGTCTATCAGTTTGAAATGCTTTTTGCTGAGGTCGAGCCTGGTGATTTTTTCGATAAACATTTTTACCCGCTGCCTCTTATCCCTTGAGGACAACCTGTAGCCGGGATTTAACTCGAAGAGAGCTGGAGATTCGGGAAGCCAGTCCTTTATTACAGCCGGGTGCGTCCCCTTGAACTCCCTTATTATCGCGGGGTCTATGTCGCCGTATGATACGCTTACCGGAGCCTTGTTCCAGTAGCGTTGTATGTGCCTGGTCTTCTCGTTCATGTGGCGCTCGGGCCTGGCCCAGCCGTAATGGTAGATGGTCGCGCCGGTGAGCGCGGCCCTTGGATAGCGCCCCTTTTTGTTGGAGTCGAGCACCACAAAAAAAAGACCGTCCGGGGCGTATGACCGTATGGTGTTCCTTATTATCCTCGGAGCCCGCCTGTACCAGGCAGGGCTTTCGAGATATGTCGAATGGTTCCCGTAGAAATGCAGGTAATCGAAGACGAGCGCCTCCACCTCAGGCTTGTCCAGGTTGCGTTTCATTGCGTCGTATATCTTCGGAAGGTCGTCCTCATGCACCACCTCGTCGCCTTCGAGGTAAAAGGCCCAGTCCCCGGTGCAGCTGTACTGCGCAATCATCTTCTGCTGGCCGTAGACGAAACCCTTGGCCGTAAGGTTCTCGTTCCATTTCGTGGTGATTATCTTTATCTTCGGGTCGTTTATTGATTGTATGAGCTCAAGAGTGCCGTCGTCCGAATCTCCGACATTGACGATGAACTCGTCGCATATCGGCAGGATGGACTTTATCGACTGCGCCGCAGGGTAGCCAAATTCCAACGCTTTCCTTATGAAAGTAAACCCGCTTATCTTCACTCTGCCTCTGCCTTTTCATCGGCGGGTTTCAATGCCGTTTGCAGGCC
>Ga0154366_134_pt4 | contig 39897 bp, 35 predicted proteins | sample RifGroA2_FD_115894 | JGI IMG/M metagenome (GOLD analysis project Ga0154366, IMG submission 115894) | Deltaproteobacteria bacterium GWA2_54_12
AAGACCTACCCACGAGCAGCTCGCTGCCATGATAGGCTCTTCGAGAGAGGTCGTAAGCAGGGCCCTTAAAAAGATGACCCAGGAAGGTTATATTAAGATAGAAAAGGACAGGATACTCCTTTACATCTCAGAGTAAGCTTTTTCGCTTATCCCGCTTAATTCCAATGGCCCGGACAGGTTTCCAAAAACCTGTCCGGGCTTTTGTTTTTTTATTCCACATGAAAATCAGGTGGATACATTTGCCCGGCAAACACGGGTGACGGCTGTCACTGCCTGCTTAGCCTGCTTTGAAGTAGACTGCCCTCAGGTTTTCTTCGGCGAGAGCCAAAAAACTTGACAAGGAGGGCGGCTGCGTGCTAAGGATTACATTCCAAAAAAGAACCTTCACAGGGTTTTCTCCTTCATCCCGGCCTGGTTCTTTCAAGTTTCTCCGCTTCCTGCCGAAATAAGGAGGTCATCGGGGATTGTCAAACGGCCCGCCCGTCACCGGACGGAGGCGTCGCCGGGTTCAGACTCGCCAGACAGCCGGTCCTTTGGCCGGCGGCAAAGGCGGCCCTCAAGGGCCGCGAATGCAGGGCCGATTTCACCGACAATAAAGCAATAGGGAAAATTAAAGGAAGGGAGGTCCGAAGTTGGATAAGAGATTTTTCACGCTGTTCGTCTTGACCAACGACGCCTCAAAGACCAGGCAGTTCAGGCTCCCCTTCAGGTCTCTGAAGATAGCCGGAGCGGTCTCAGGCCTTTTTGCCCTGGTGCTCGCGTTCGTCCTTGTCGATTACGCGCGCATAAAAACAACAGACATGGAGTACGGCTCCATGAAGACGGCGAACTCCGAGCAGAAGCTCGCCCTCCAGGGCTTCGCTTCGAAGATAAAGGAACTTGAAGGCCAGCTTGCTAAACTGAGCCTCTTCGACAAAAAGATAAGAATTATCGCTAACCTTGAAAAAGAGCCCAGGCCTGCCGGGCACTCTGACAATCAGCTTCTCGGCATGGGCGGGGATTCGGTCGTGGAAGAGGAGATGTTCACAAGGCCGGGCGCCAAGGTCGGCGAGCTCGTGGACAAGATGCGCTCTGACCTCATGAATCTCGAGCACATGGCGAGCACTCAGGAAGAGAGCTTCACGGAGCTGAAAGACTACCTTGCCAGGCGTTCGGTAATGCTTGCCTCTACGCCTTCGATACTGCCGGCCAAGGGGTGGGTGACTTCCAATTTCGGCAGCAGGGTATCGCCCTTTACCGGCACCCCCCAGCACCATACGGGCATGGACATCGCCAATCGCATTGGCACGCCTGTTGCGGCTTCGGCTGACGGCATAGTCGTGCAGGCCGGAAAGAACACGAGCCTCGGCAATTTCGTAGCTATCTCCCACGGCTACGGAGTCAAGACGACTTACGGCCACCTTTCCGAGACCCTGGTGAACGCCGGGCAGAAGGTGAAAAGGGGCACTCAGATAGGCCTCATGGGCAACACCGGAAGGTCTACCGGCCCGCACCTCCATTACGCGGTTTCAGTAAACGGGCTTAATGTAAACCCGGAAAAATATATAATCGATTGAGGGTTTTAAGCGCGCCCATGCACGAAGCCCTGACGGGGACGGTTCCCCGCAGGGCTTTTTTTGTTGTTGCCAGGCTGCTCAAAAAGTCCATCTGCTTCGTTGTCAGCGTCACTCGTAATTGCGGCGTACGAGCAGAGTACGCCTCATTCCTCACTCCTCGACGCCTTGCATATGGAGCTTTTTGAGCAGCCTGAAGAGAATAACCTCAAGTTAGCTGGAAGGCCCAAAAAAGTCCATCTGCTTCGTTGTCTTTGTCACTCGTAATTGCGGCGTACAAGAAGAGTACGCCTCATTCCTCGCTCCTCGAAAGCGCCCGTCATGTTTTTGACAGTCTTCGGGGGCTCAAATGCGCATGAAAAAAGGTTTCATCGGTATGGAAATGTCAATATGTTTATGCTATCATAACTGTTTACGGAACCATCTATCGGGGCGTGAATAGCGTCCGGAAACCCATGAAAGGACAGCTTTTTTCATAGCGATAAAAAATGTTCAATAATCTTTTAAAGAAAGTTTTCGGCTCCAGGAATGACCGCGAGGTAAAGCGGATAATACCGGTTGTCGAGCAGATCAACGCGCTCGAGCCGAAGATGAAGGCCATAAGCGACGAGGGATTCAAGGAGCTTACGGCAAAGTTCAGACAGGAGCTTGCCGGTGGCAAGACCCTTGACGACCTTCTGCCAGAGGCCTTCGCCGCGGTAAGGGAAGTCGCCTGGAGGCGCCTGAAGATGCGCCACTTCGATGTCCAGCTCATCGGCGGCTTCGTCCTTCACGAGGGCAAGATATCCGAGATGAAAACGGGCGAGGGAAAGACCCTCGTGGCCACCCTTCCTTTGTACCTGAACGCCCTGCCGGGCAAGGGCGCGCACCTCGTGACCGTGAACGACTACCTGGCCAAAAGGGACTCCCACTGGATGGGAGCGGTTTATCATGCCCTCGGCCTTACCGTGTCCGTCATACAGCACGAGGCGAGCTATCTTTACGACCCTTCATACGCCGAGGGGCCGGGAAGCTTCATCCATTTCCGCCAGATTTCCAGGAAAGAGGCGTATAACGCCGACATAACCTACGGCACCAACAACGAATACGGCTTCGATTACCTCCGCGACAACATGAAGTTCTCCCTCGAAGAGTATGTTCAGAGGGAGCACCAATATGCCATCGTCGACGAGGTCGACTCCATACTCATCGACGAGGCCAGAACGCCCCTCATCATCTCAGGGCCCACGGACGATTCCACCGACAAGTATTATGTCATAGACAGGATAATGCCGTCCCTCAAGAAGGAGGAGCACTACACCGTCGACGAGAAGGCCAGGCAGGTCCTCCTTACGGAAGACGGCATGACCAAGGTCGAAGAGCTCCTTGAAGTGGACAACCTCTACGACCCGGCCCACCTGGAAACGCTCCACCATGTGAACCAGGCCCTGTACGCCCATGTGTTGAAGCACAGGGATGTGGACTATGTCGTGAAGGACGGCCAGGTCATCATAGTCGATGAGTTCACGGGAAGGCTCATGGCTGGCAGGCGCTGGTCAGACGGTCTCCATCAGGCCGTTGAAGCCAAGGAAAAGGTCAAGATAGAGAACGAGAACCAGACTCTGGCGACCATCACTTTCCAGAACTACTTCAGAATGTACGACAAGCTCTCAGGCATGACCGGCACCGCTGACACAGAGGCCTCCGAGTTCCATTCAATCTACGGCCTCGAGGTCATGATAATCCCGCCGAACAGGATACTTGCGAGGAAGGACAACACCGACCTTGTCTACAAGACCAAGAAGGAAAAGTTCAAAGCGGTAATAAAGGACATAGAAGAGTCATACAAGCTCGGGAGGCCCGTGCTCGTCGGCACCATATCAATCGACGATTCGGAAAAGCTCGCGAAGATGCTCGCGACCCATAAGGTACCCCACACAGTCCTGAACGCCAAACAGCACGAGCGCGAGGCCGAGATAGTCGCCCAGGCCGGACGCCTTCGCGCTGTGACCATCTCGACCAACATGGCAGGAAGGGGCACAGACATACTCTTGGGCGGCAACCCCGAGTACCTTGCCTCCTCTCGCGCTGGCAAGGACGACTCGACCGAAAACTACCATGAGGCTGTCGAGAAGGCCAAGGCGCTCTGCGAAGAAGAAAAGCAGAAAGTGCTGGCATTGGGCGGCCTGTACATACTCGGCACCGAGAGGCACGAGTCAAGGCGCATAGACAACCAGCTCAGGGGCCGCGCGGGCCGTCAGGGAGACCCTGGCGCCTCAAGGTTTTATCTGTCGCTCGAGGACGACCTGCTGAGGATATTCGGCTCCGAGAGGATTGCCTCCATCATGGAGAAGATAGGCCTCGAAGAGGATACGCCCATTGAGCACGGCCTCGTTTCACGGGCCATAGAAAACGCGCAGAAAAAAGTCGAGGGGCACAACTTCGAGATAAGAAAGCACCTGCTTGAGTACGACGATGTCATGAACCAGCAAAGAGAGGTCGTCTACGGGTACAGGAAGCAGATACTCGGGCAGTCGGGCCTGCGCGATATGGTCAAGGAGTTCTCGGAAGAGGTCTGCCGTGACATCGCGGCAACCCATGTAGAGGAAAAATCGGACCCCGAGGAATGGGACTTCAAGTCCATTAACGACGCGTGCCTTATCCAGTTCGGCGTAGGCTTCACCAGCGCCGACACCAACGGCGCGGCCACCCCGGATGACCTTGCCGGAGCGATAGCCGCCAAGGCGTGGAAGTCTTACGAGGAAAAGCTCGCTGCCGTGGGGGACGAACCCTTCGCACAGTTCGAGAAAGTAATAATGCTCCACACGCTCGACACGCTCTGGAAAGACCACCTCCTTTCAATGGACCATCTGAAGGGCGGCATCGGGCTTCGCGGCTACGGGCAGAAGAACCCTCTCCAGGAGTACAAGAAAGAGGGCTACGACATGTTCGTCGAGATGATAGCGAGGCTCAAGAGCGAAGTCTGCGAAAGGCTCTTCAAGGTACAGATAAAGAGGGAAGAAGAAACCGGTACAGCTCCTGCCCCGGCTCCCAAGCAGCATGTGAGGTCTCAGAAGGTTACCTATTCCCGTGGAGAAGAGCCCGAGGAGGAAGCCAAAGAGCAGCCAGTCACGCGTTTCGGAGACAAGGTCGGCAGGAACGACCCGTGCCCTTGCGGAAGCGGCCTCAAGTACAAACGGTGCTGCGCCGAAAAGAGCGCGAGATGACCGGGGTGGCTGAAAAGGGGGCTGAAGATCACAATGGCATCTGATAAATCGAAGCCCGGCAGGCTGCCCGCTTTAAGGGTCACCGGCTTCAGGGCCGCGGGAGTGGCCGCTGGCATAAAGAAAAACGGCAAGAAAGACCTTGCCCTGATCGTGAGCGACAAGCCCGCCCAGGTGGCGGGTCTTTTTACAACCAATAGCGTCAAGGCCGCTCCTGTGCTTCTTGACATGAAGCGCGTGAAAAAAGGGGTCGCGAGCGGCCTCATCGTAAACAGCGGCAATGCCAACGCCTGCACCGGCGTTGACGGCGCGAAAGTAGCCGAAGAGATGACCGCGCTCGCGGAAGCTGCCCTCGGATTGAAGAAGGGCTCCATGCTCGTCTGCTCGACCGGCGTCATCGGAGTGCCTTTGCCCATAGCGAAGGTCGCCTCCGGATTGCCTTCGGCGGTAAAGGCCCTTGGTTATGACGGCCTCCCTGCAGCCGGTGAAGCCATGATGACTACCGACGCGTTCCAGAAGGCCGGTGAGCGCAGGGCCAGGATAGGCGGCCGCGAAGTCATCATAGCCGGGCTCTGTAAGGGCGCGGGGATGATATGCCCCAACATGGCGACCATGCTCGCCTTCTTCATGACCGACGCCGACATTAAGGCCCCTTTGCTCGCTGAAGCGCTCAAAAAGGCCGTAGCGGCATCTTTCAACAGCATAATCGTAGACAACGACACCTCGACCAATGACACTGTCCTTGCCTTCGCCAACGGCATGAGCGGGGCCGATGAGATAAAGGCGGGCACAAAGGAATTCAAGGAATTCTCCGACATCCTCACCTCGCTTTCCGTGGAGCTGGCGCAGATGATAGTGAGGGACGGAGAAGGGGCGACCCGCCTGGTCGAAATAGAGATAAAGGGCGCATCCAGTGCCCAGGACGCAAGGAGCGCCGTGCGCACCGTAGCCGAGTCGTTCCTCTGCAAGACCGCCTTTTTCGGCGGCGACCCGAACTGGGGCCGCGTCATGGCGGCCATCGGCAGGGCTGGCATAAGCATGAAGGAAGAGCGCGTATCGATAGAGTTCAACGGAGTGAGGGTTGTGGAAAAGGGTCTGGACACGGGCAAGGAAAAAGAGGCTGCAAGAGCAATGAAGCAGGACACGCTCGTTGTATCTGTCGACCTGAAATCAGGAAAGAGCTCAGACAGGGTCTGGACCTCAGATCTCACATACGAATATGTAAAGATAAACTCCGCCTACAGGACCTGAAGGAGGCGCAATGGATATTTTCTGGAAAGAGGCAGAAAGATGGCTCAGGCAGGCTGAGTATGACCTCAAGGCCGCCGAGTGGTGCCAGCAGGGCGGGTTTTTCGCGCCTGCTACCTTCTGGTCCCAGCAGTCGGCTGCAAAGGCCCTCAGGGCGTTCCTGTTCCTCAATAAGGAGGACGCCAGGGAAACCCGTTCAGTGGTAGACCTCCTGGACAGGGCGCTTGTTTACGAGGAAGGCTTCAAAGGTTTTGTCTCGTCTTCAAGGCGGCTCGACATCTATTACAAGACCTCCCGCTTTCCCGACGCTCTTCCCGGCGGCGTGCCTGCCGAGGTGATATCCGACAAAGACGCGGTCGAAGCCATAAGGCAGGCCGCCGACATACTCGAGATCATCGAGAAGAGGAGGAAGGGCTATCTTCCCGATGCCCTTTAGCGGATTGGGGAAAACGCCGTTTCTTCAGGCTGCTCAAAAAGCTCCAGGACGCAAGGCGTCGAGGAGCGGGGAATGAGGCGTGCTCTCCTCGTACGCCCCATGAGCGACGATGATAACGATGCAGATGGATTTTTTGAAGTTCCCGCGACTCAATCGCGGGAACTTCGAAACCTAAGGAGGTCTCGATTTCCTATTCGCTCGCTTGACCCCGCAGAAAGACGCGTGGATTGCGCTCGCTATGGGTTTTCAGCAGCCTGCCAGTGGATAACTTAATCCCTTTAATTATTCCTTTCCTGTTCGGTGCCGTAGTGGGCAGTTTTTTGAATGTCTGCATCTACAGGATCCCGCTGGGCATGTCTATCGTGACTCCTCCTTCGAGTTGTCCGAACTGCGGGTCGCGCGTGCCTTTTTATTTAAATGTCCCCATCTTGAGTTATTTAATCCTTGCCGGGAAGTGTTCGTCCTGCAAGGTCTCATTTTCCGCGAGGTACCCGGTTGTCGAAGCGTTGACCGGCCTCCTGGCCGTATTTACCTTCATGAAGTTCGGCCCCTCAACAGACGCTCTCATATATTACGCCTTCATAAGCGCCCTCATTGTTATAACCTTCATAGACCTTGACCTCCAGATAATCCCGGATGTCATAAGCCTGCCCGGCATTGTCCTTGGCTTTGCCGCCTCTTTCGTGTTGTTTGACCTGACCGTCCTGGAGTCTGCCATAGGGCTTCTCGTGGGAGGAGGCATCCTTTACCTCATAGCGTTCGGCTACCACCTTATAACCGGACACGAGGGCATGGGCGGCGGAGACATAAAGCTCCTGGCCATGATAGGCGCGTTCCTCGGGTGGAAGGGCGTACTTCTGACCCTGCTCCTCAGCTCATTTACCGGCGCCATAACAGGCGGCGTCCTCATGTACGCCTTTGGAAAAGGCGGCCGCTATGCCATACCGTTCGGCCCATTTCTCGCCCTCGGGGCCGTCCTCCATCTTTTCTTCGGCGAAAGGCTCATTAGCTGGTACATAATGAGGGCGTCAGGGTTTTGAGATGAGGCAGCCATGAAGCGAAAAGGCCAGGGCATACGCTTCCAGCTCACGGCCGGAATAGTCATAATGACTATCGCCGGAATAGGGCTTATCGGCCTCATGAGCATCAAGATAGTCGAGAGAAGCGCCCTCCAGTGGAAGATAAGCCAGGCAGAGGATACCGTGGGCTTTGTGCGCGCCTCGATGCGCCTGTCTTCCGAGGGCGGCCAGCCCTGGGGCGCGAGATTGTCCGGCGTACTCAAGAACGAGGCTCGGATAGAAGATTTCAGGCTTACGGCGCCTGACGGAAGGCAGCTTGCCGCTTCAGGGACAATGCCAACTGATGCGGGCAAGCTCATATACGGGGCAGTGGGCATCGAGGCCTACATGTACGGCGGCGGCCTCCTTACCGGCATTGGAGAGTCCATGAGGGTTTCGGCCCTCGTGCCGGACGCTGGCAGGTTAGAGTTCATCCTGAGCCTGGCCGAAGTAAATGAAGACATGGCCAGCGTCAGGAATTTCCTTGCCCTGTACGCCCTCATAGACTCCGTCATCATCATCGCCTTCGGCGTATATTTTCTCTCCCGCTCGATTATCGAGCCTCTTAAAAAGCTCGAAGAGGCCGCTAAGAAGATAGCCGGAGGCAAGCTTTACGACAGGGCTGATGTCGCGGTACATAACGAAGTCGGAAGCCTCGCCGCCTCGTTCAACAGCATGGCCGGAAGGCTGGAGGACGAGATAAAGAGCTTAGAGCGCGTCAACCTGGAGCTTACCACGGCGCAGGACGAGCTTCTGCGGAACTCGACCCTTGCCGCTGTCGGAAGGCTCGCCGCCGGCATAGCCCACGAGATAGGCAACCCGCTTGGCGCTTTGCGCGGCTACATAGACATCCTTTCAAGGGAAGGGCTCGACCCAGCCGAGGAAAAGGACATGGTAGCGCGCGCCGGGCGGGAAGCCGACCGCATAGATTCCATTGTAAGGGACTTCCTCGAGGTCGCAAGACCTGCGAAAAGGGCCGTTGTCCCGGTCGATGTGAACGCTCTTCTTAATGAGACGCTCACCGGCCTTTGCGTGCGGAGCGACTTCAGCGGGGTCAGTACTGTCCTCGATCTCGGCCTCAAAGTCCCGGCGGTCATGGCTGACGAGGGCAAGCTGAGGCAGGTATTCTCGAACCTCTTTATAAACGCGGCACAGGCAATGGAAGCCGTGGAAGAAAAGACCATCACGATTTCGACTCTGGCTGAGGCCAGGCCCGCGCCCCTCAAAGCCGGCAGGAGAAAGGGCGACGCTCCGGCAGCCAAGGAGACCTTTGAAAGGGATTTCGTGTTCGTGAGTTTCAGGGATACCGGCGTGGGCATCCATGCCGATGATTCAGCCAGGATATTCGACCCGTTCTTTACCACTAAAGAGGTGGGCAAGGGCACGGGCCTCGGCCTGTTCGTTTCCCAGTCGATTATAAAGGCTTATGGCGGGGAGATAACCTTCAGGAATGTTGAAGGCGGCTCCGAATTCATTGTAATGCTTCCGGCAGGAAAAGAGGCCGTATGAAGATACTCATAATAGACGACGAAGAGTCCATGCGCCACATGCTCTCGGTGATACTCAAAAAAGAGGGCTATGAGACGGTGTCGTTTAATGACGCCAGGCGCGCTATCGATGCCCTTGAGGCCGAGGAGCCGGACTTCATACTCTGCGACATCAGGATGCCCGGCATGGGCGGGCTCGAATTCCTGAAAGCCTTGAGGGAGCGGGGCGAGCAGAGGACTGTCATAATGATGAGCGCCTACGGCACGATGGACAATGCCATAGAGTGCATGAAGCTCGGGGCGTACGACTACATATCAAAGCCTTTCAAGACCGCCGAGATAGTCCTTACCCTCAAGAAAGCCGAAGAGAGGGAGGGGCTCAGGAAGGAAAACCGCCGCCTCAAGGAAGAGGTCGCCAAAGACTACGACATCTCCAACATACATACCTCCGACGAGAAGATGCTTGAGATACTCGCCATGGTAAGAAAAATAGCCGACTATTCCACATCGGTCCTTATAACAGGCGAGAGCGGAACCGGAAAAGAGCTTATCGCCAGGGCCATCCATTCGAGCGGGGTAAGGTCGGGAAAGCCCTTTGTCGTGGTCAACTGCGGGGCCATACCGGCCGCTTTGCTTGAAAGCGAGCTTTTCGGCCATGTAAAGGGCGCGTTTACCGACGCGCACAGGAACAAGGCCGGGCTTTTTCAGGAGGCCGACGGCGGCACCATTTTCCTCGACGAGATAGGCGAGCTTCCGATGGAGCTCCAGGTAAAGCTCCTGCGCGTCCTTCAGGAAGGCGAGCTCAGGAGGGTAGGGGACAATAAGGCTGTCAAGGTCGATGTAAGGATAGTTGCCGCGACGCTCAGAGACCTGAAAGAAGAGATAAAGAAGGGCTCGTTCAGGGACGACCTTTACTACAGGCTCAATGTCATCGAGGTAAAGCTTCCGCCGCTTCGGAGCCGTCCCGGCGACATCCCGGGGCTTGCCTCTCACTTCATAGAAAAATACGGCCGCCGTTTCGGAAAACCGGCGAAGGCCCTTTCCGGGGAGGCCGCCGCCGCGCTCATGTCATACAACTGGCCCGGCAACATAAGGGAGCTTGAGAATGTGATCGAGCGGGCCATGATACTCGAGGAGACAGGCACCATCAGAACACTCGCGCTGCCGATAGCGCAGGGCGAGGCGCGCAAGGAATTTCATGAACTGTCCATAAAAAAGGCCGAGGAGGAGCTTGAAAAAGAGCTCATATCCAGGGCCTTGGAGCTTACAGGCAACAACAGGACAAAGGCCGCCCAGATCCTCGAGATAAGCCACAGGGCGCTCCTTTATAAGATAAAAAGTTACGGACTATGAAAAAATTGCATAGTTTCATGACGCCCCGCCTTTTTCAACTCTAATCAATTCAGCAACTTAGCTCCTGGCACAATAATTGCGTTTGAATCCATGCAGAGATGTTTGCGCGTGCAGGCAGCGGCGCGTATAAAGTAGCCCTGAATGTCTGCCGGGTCGATTTTGCCAATGGAAAAAGGCGCGTGATGAACACGGGTATTCTTGTGACTCTGGTCATTTAGTTTGAAAACAGGCGGGATTAAATTAAAACCATGTCAACAGTAAAGACTGAAAAAGGTTTCACGCTTCTCGAGCTCCTTGTGGCCATGTCGATCCTTACCATAGGGCTTCTCGGGCTTGCCAGCATGATGTCCTCAGGCATCGGCACTGACAGGTTCGCCCACATGGTGGCGGTCGAGGGTTCCGTGGGCTCGCTGGTCGTAGAGGAGATAACCTCCCGCGACGGAGACGACCCGATTTTCGCCTCAACCGTCGTCGGGGCCACCTACGACCTTGACACGGGCAGCGTAGCTACTACCAGGGTCGTGAACGGCAGGACATACACGGCCACCTACTCTGTCACTCCCAACTCTCCGGTCACAGGGGTGTCGATGGTGACAGTCAACATAACAAGCGGCGGCAGGACCGTGACGCTCAACGCATTCAAGTCAACCATCTGAGGATATATATGCACGCCCGACGCGACATGGGTTTCACGATAATAGAGCTGGTTATAGCAATGGCCATACTTGGCGTGCTTACGGCAGGCATCTTCACCCTTTACAACAGCCAGCACAGGGTTACGCACATCGAAGCGGATGTGGTTGATGTGCAGCAGAATCTGAGGATGTCGCTCGACAGCGTCTCCAGGGACGCCCGCATGGCCGGTTTCGCGCTCACCAACGGGGCCAACCCTCTAGGCACGGCAGGTAACGGCACCGGACTTGGAGGTTCGGACACCATCACTATCAACGCCGCCGGGGCTATGGGGGTCGCTTCCAGGCTGGATGCGGACCTGAGCGCCACTGTCACAGCCGGTACGGCCTTGACTTTTACCGTGCTGGCGGGGGATGTCAGCCTCTTTACCGCCGGGGACGCCATCAGAATAATACACACCGGCGACAGGAGCCAGCCCGCGGCCACTGTCTTCACTGTCAACTCTGTGAACCCGGCCGGCCCCACGGTAACCGCGACGCCCTCGGCGAACGCCGGGGCGGTCGAGTTCAAGCGGGGTTTTCTTGTCGTGAAGACCGGGAATTCGGCGCCGGATACATTCCCCAACACGGTCCAGTACTGCCTCGGGCCTGACGCCTCGTGCGCCCCGTCGGTTGCCTGCCCCGCAGGGAACTGCCTCATGAGGATAGTCAACGGGACGGCCGATATAAGCTCCATCGTGGCGAGCAACATCCAGAATATGCAGATGAGCTATGTGCTCGACGACGGCACGACATCCCAGGCACCGGCGAACCTTGCCCTGGTCAGGGACCTTATTGTGACCGTCTCCGGCCAGACGGCCGCGACTGCCGGGCTTTCAGGCGCTCCCAAGACCAGGGAAATGACAGTTTCAGCCAAGATACGCAACAGGTAAGGGGACGATGAAAAGAGATAAGATAATCGGCAACGACAGGGGCATGGCCCTCGTACTGGCGCTAATAGTCCTTTTCCTCATGAGCGTCCTGGGGACGATGATGTTCACCAACTCATCCTCCGAGACGCAGGCGTCGAGGAACTACCGCGTGAAGCAGGACGCGTTCTACGCCGCGGAACGGGCCATAGAGTATGCCAGGACGGATGTGAACATCTATTCGGCCATCGGCTCCGGCAGCGTGAATATACCTCTTACGGGCATAAGCCTCCAGGCCGGGACGAGCGACGCGAGCGGAGCGGTGACATACCTTTCAAACGGCAACCCGCCCAGGGGGTCCGGCATGGACGCTACAGAATTCCAGGCGAACTATTTCGCCATTTCCGCAACCGGCACAGGCCCGGTGAACTCAAGGACGGAGGTAGAGACAAATGTCGCGAGAATCATCCCCAAGAATTAAGGTGCGTTCTCTTGCTGTTGCTCTGCTGGCCGCCTTCCTTGTTCTGGCGGCTTCGCCCCGCGGCGCGGCGGCCCTCGACCAGTACCCCGGTGATACGGTCATCTACGGCGTGTCAACCGGCACCATACAGCCCAATGTGCTCGTCATACTCGACAACTCTGGCAGCATGAGCGGTGAGATCATAACCGGTGGCCCCTATACTCCCTCGACCACCTACGCCGTCACCAACGGCTGTTCCGGGGCGGCCTGCCAGTCCAATGCGGTCTACAAGTGGAAAAGCGGGGAAAACAAGTGGGTCAGTTACATCGCTAATGTCTCCTCCGTGACCTGCACCAAGGCCAGGAACGGGCTCAATAACTCTGGCATGTACCAGGGCAAGCTCAATACAGGCGGGGCATGCTCCGGCAAATCCGGCAGCTTCGCCCTCGGCAACTACATAAACTGGCTTACCGCCGGCGGCGGGTACCGCGCTAAGATGGAAGTCGCCAAGGAGGTTTTGAGCGACCTCATAAACAGCACCTCAGGCGTGAGGTTCGGCCTCATGATATTCAACTCGTCCGATGGCGGCCATATAGTCGGCGTTGGCGACTCATACGGGTACCTCAACTACGACGCCTACATCCAGGACATGGACCCTATTTTCTCCGGCACGGTAACGAACAGGGACGCGCTCGTGCAGACCGTCAACAATGTCTCGCCGGGCACATGGACGCCGCTTGCCGAGACACTTTTCGAGGGGATGAGGTATTACAAGGGCGGCCAGACGGCCTTCAACGGGAGCTTCACTTATTCGAGCCCGGTGCAGTACGCCTGCCAGAAGAACTATGTCATCCTTATTACTGACGGCATGTCCACCCAGGACAGGAACGCGGTCCTGAGGACCATATGCAGCAACGGTGACTGCGACGGTGACGGCTTCGAGCCAGCTAACGACCCGGACAAGGAATATGACTCGGACGGGTCTGACTACCTCGACGATGTCGCGAAATACCTGTATGACAGCGACTTCCTCACCGATGGCGTAGAGGAGAGGACCATCGGCAAGCAGAATATCATAACCTACACGGTCGGGTTTGGCCTGGCTGGCGTCGACTACGCCGAAACACTCCTGCAGGAGACAGCTACAAACGGCGGCGGCAGGTATTTTTCGGCCGACTCGACCGGAGGCCTCAGCGAGTCTCTCCGCCAGATAATCGCGTCCATCGTGGAGGACGACACCTCGTTTGTGGCCCCGGTTCTGCCAGTTAGCCCGGAGAACCGCACCTATACGGGTGACAGGCTCTACATGGGATTTTTTAAGCCCAAGACCGACGCGTTCTGGAGCGGCAACCTCAAGAAATACGGCCTTGACATTAACGGCAACATCCTTGACAGGTACGGCAACGCCGCCACCAACGCCGACGGCAGCATAAAGGACAACGCCGTTTCATACTGGGGCACGGTTTCCGACGGCAGCGATGTCGAAAGCGGCGGCGCTGGCGCTCTCCTCCTGACGAGGTCAACCGCAAGGAACATATACACCTATACGGGTTCGAGTGCTTCTCTCACGGCCTCTTCGAACGCTTTTTCAACCTCAAACGCCGCCATTACCGCGGCCTCGCTCGGCGTGGCGGACAGTACGGAGAAGGACAAGCTCATAAACTTCGTCTACGGCCTTGACGCGTACGACGAGGACGGCAACGGTCTGACCACTGAAAAAAGGGATTGGGTCCTTGGGGATGTGCTCCACTCGAAGCCGACCGTGGTGAACTACTCAACCTTCGCTGGGGCTGATGAAGGGGACTGCTCCATCAACATGTCCCTGGTATTCGTAGGCAGCAACGACGGCATGATGCATGCGTTCAAGGACTGCGACGGCAGCGAGCTCTGGGCTTTCGTGCCCCAGGACCTGCTCCCAAACCTCCAGCACAGCCACGGGACGACGCATTCATACTTTGTCGACTCTTCGCCTTCGACATATGTATATGACGCGGACCATGACGGCAACATAGAAACCGCCGACGGCGACAAGGTGATTATAATGTTCGGCGAGAGGAGGGGCGGCGGGTTCTATTACGCCCTCGATGTCACGGTCCCGTCTTCTCCGCAGTACCTCTGGAGGCTGAGCGCGACCGAGAGCCCCTTTACCGACGACTACTCGGAGCTGGCAGAGACCTGGTCAGAGCCGGTAATATCAAAGGTGTACATCGATTCAGGCGGGACGAATGTCGTTAAGGTGGCCGCTTTTATCGGCGCGGGCTATGACAATGTAGCCGAGGATGCTGAACCGGCCGGTACCGCGACAAAGGGAAGGGGCGTCTACGCGGTCGAGATAGCGACCCTTACAAGCGGAGTGCCGGTCTTCACGACAAGCGGCCACAGGATCTGGGGATACACCATAGCTGACAACGGCAGCCTTACGAGGCCCATCCTCTCTCAGCTCGCCATACTCGATATAAACGGGAACGGGTACGCTGACAGGCTGTACGCCGGCGACACCGGCGGCGCCCTCTGGAGATTCGATGTCGGCAGCAATCTCACCTCGGCCTGGACAGGCAGGAAGATATTCCAGTCCAACCCCGGGGCTGACTCTTCGACCGGCAGGAAGGTATTCTACAAACCTGCCGTAACCCTCGAGGTCGGCTATGAGCTGCTGTTCTTCGGCACCGGCGACAGGGCCCACCCGGTTTCCGCAACTGAGGTAAACAGGCTGTACGCTGTCAAGGACTCCGGGCAGACCACGACCAAGACCGAGTCGGATCTTTCCGACGCGACCACCTCGACGAGCGTCAACATAGCGTCTACCTACGGGTGGTACGCGAAGCTCAACACGAACACTGAGGAAAAGGTGCTCGCGCAGGCGGCGGTCTTCGGCGGCGTGGCCTATTACACCACATACACGCCGGTCGTCACCGCGAGCATGTGCTCGACCGGAGGAGGGACTTCAAGGCTGTACGCTATGGAGTACTTGACGGCGGCCCCGTCCTACAACTATAACGCGTCAAATGACAGCGGGGGCGTGACTGTCAAGGACTCTACCGACCGTTCGACCATCATCGGTTCGGGCATAGCCTCAGGCATAGTTACCGTTGTGAGCCCGAGGGGGTTTACCGCTCTCGTCGGCTCCGGAGGCGCGATAGTGAAGCCTGATGTCAAGCAGAGCGGTTCGAGCATACCCACTTACTGGAGGGAGGTACGCTGATATGAACAAGTCAAGATTTTTAGCCGTCGCCCTTTTAGTCCTGTTCTTTGGAGCCCAGGCTGCCTGGGGCGCGGAAGAGGTCGATGAGAGAGAGTACAAGTTCATGCAGGGCGTCATAAATGCCAGAGGGCCCGGCTCAGTTGTGCTGAATGAGACCGTCAGGGTTAACCTGACCAGAGATACGAAGTTTTTCGATTCGAGCCGCAGGAAGTCCACGCCTGAGGCGATGTTACGGCATAAGTGGTTGTATGTCGAGGGCGTCAAGAAGCCGGACGGCAGCATAACCGCCGATGAGGTCTATTACCTGCCCGGTTATGTCAGCAGGAAGGAAAAGTCAAAATACGGGTTCATGCAGCTGCCATGAGAAAAAAGACAGGTTCAATCATAGTAATCTCGTTCATCGCGGCCGCGGCCCTCGCCGCCCAGTCGTGTACGAAGGATGGGGCTGAAAAGGCTGGGCAAGAACTGAAAATGGGAAGCTCCGGCGGCCCGGCAGAGGTGGCGCTCTTGCCTGAATCGCCGAAGGCAGGGACCATGCTCAGGGCGGTCGTTTCAGGGGACGGAGTGGAAGTCCGCTGGCTGCGGAACGGGCAGCCGCTGGCAACGGAAGGCGACACGCTCTCGACAACCGGCTTCAGGAAAGGCGATGTAATAAGGGCCGTTGCCGGGCCAGCGGGCAGCGAGAGGGCTGCCGAGGCTGTCCTCCTTAACGCCCCGCCGGTAATAAGGTCGGTCACGATCTTGCCCAGACCGTTTTACAAGGGCCAGGACATCGTTGCCGGGGCACAGGGATGGGACCCGGACGGCGACAGCATATCCTACAAATACGAATGGACCGTGAACGGCGAGAGGGTTTATGAAACTGACGGACATGTGCTCTCCGGCGGCAGCTACGGCAGGGGCGACGCGATAGCCGTAAAGGTAGTGCCATTCGACGGCGAATCCGAGGGCGAATCCTTCAAAGCTGAGGCAGGCCAGGCCGGGAACTCGCCGCCCAGGTTCACCTCAGCCCCGCCAGCCGACTTTACCGGCAGGTTTCTATATTCGCCGGTTGTAATCGACACTGACGGCGACAGCGCGGTCCTGTCGCTCGAAAGGAGCCCCGATGGCATGACAATCGGAAATGGCGTTATCGAGTGGCGCGCGAAAGACGAGCAGAAGGGCTCCTTCGAAGTGACGATCGCCGCGGAAGACGGCTTCGGGGGCAAGGCATTGCAGACCTTCGAGCTCAAGGTGGGCCAATGAAGACCCAGAGAGGATTCACCCTTGCCGAAACGCTCGTCGTCATAGCCATCATATCCATCCTCAGCGCGATAGCGTTGCCGGTCTTCTACAAGTTTCAAACCTCGGCGAAGTATAAAGAGGCCGCCTGGGGAGTTTCTTCGGGCCTCCGCCTTGGAAAGCAGATGGCCCTTTCGACCAACCGCGAGCACAGGATGGAGTTCGACCTTGACGGCAGGAGGTACAGGGTCTCGCGCGGGAACCTGCCCTCAGGCAGCACCACATGGACAGGGGTCAACGCCTGGACCGCGCTGTCGGCCGAAGTAAACTGGTCGAGCGGGGCTGCCTGCAACGGGACCGCTGACTTTGACATAATCTTCAGGCCTAACGGCTCGTCTGAAACAGAGGTGCTGTGCGTCAAGGACGCGTCAAACGCGGTCAAGTACACGGTAAGCGTCAACGCGACAAGCGGAAGGGCGGTCATAAACTGAACGGGCAGCCCTGGATAATGCCGGAAAGAGCCCCATACCCATTCACCTTCTGGAAAAAATTTTAATTTGCAGCCGACCGGCATTATTTTCTAAACAAAAATGTTTTCCCGTCCGATAAGGACTTAGCGTGCCTGACGGCCCGCCGCCGGATCGTTTTTTATTATATGTCTGTTATGTATAATTATAGGTAAATTAATAGAATTGAGTTGACATTTATGCCGCATTGGAATAGATTTCATGTAAAAAGCAGCATACCTTCGCTGAATTTAAATACATCTTATTAAAATTCAAATCTTTTTTTTCGAAGGTTGTGACTTAGGTGCTTGTGATATGTCCAGAAATAATCTAAAAAAGATAAGAGAAGGGATGCTCCTCAGCAAATCCGAGCTGGCCAGGAAGGCAAGCGTGTCGCCTCTTACCATCGACAGGATTGAAAAAGGGTATCCCTGCAGGATGGAGACCAAGCGCAAGATAATCCAGGCGCTCGGCTTCAGGGTCGCCGAAAAGGGCAAGATCTTTCTGGATTGACGGGGGTGTAATGATTTTACCATTCGCGAGGAAGCGTGATGCCGTTGCCTTCGACATCGGCTCCAATTCCATAAAGCTCGTACAGATGAACCAGACCAAGAAGGGCTGGGAGCTCGTCAAGATGGGGATGGCGGAGCTTCCCCCGGAAGCTATCGTGGACGGCTCCATAATCGACTCCATGACGGTTACCAACACCTTGAGGGAGCTCGTAAGGGAGCACGGGGTAAAGGTCAAGGATGCCATATCATCTCTCACCGGCCACTCAGTCATCATAAAGAAGGTCAGCTTCCCGGCGATGACCGAAGACGAACTGGCCGACTCCATCCAGTGGGAGGCCGAGCAGTACATCCCTTTCCCGATAACCGATGTCAACATCGACTTTCAGATACTTGGCGCGGACACGGACGGCAGGGGCCAGATGGATGTCATGCTGGTAGCCGTTAAAAAAGATGTCATCAACGACTACACCAATGTCATCAAAGAGGCCGGGCTGAACCCGGTCGTCATAGATGTCGATTCGTTCGCCCTCGAGAACATGATGGAGATAAACTACCCCGTGACCCCCGGCGAGAACATCGCGATGGTCAACATCGGGGCGTCCATCACCAGCATAAGCGTCATAATGGGCGGGCTCACAATCTTCACCAGGTCCATCCCCATGGGCGGCAACCAGTTCACCGAAGAGCTGCAAAGGCAGCTCAATGTCAGCTTCAAGGACGCTGAGGACATGAAGCTCGGCAGGAAGGCAGGCGACCATGACCCCGAACAGCTCGCCTCTTCCATTGACTCAGTTTCCACGAACCTGACCTTCGAGGTGAAGAGGTCCCTGGACTTCTTCCTTGGCGGTGCGCAGGGTTCCTATGTCACCAAGATATACCTCTCGGGCGGCGGCTCGAAGGTCTCTGGCCTGCAGAACCTCATGCAGGAGAAGACCTCGATACCCGTTGAGCTCGTGAACCCCTTCAAGGGCGTTGAGGCAAGCTCCAAGCACTTCGACAAGGAAAGGCTCAAGGAAGCCTCTTCCTTCTTCGGGGTCGCCGTAGGGCTGGCGACAAGGAGGTTTGCTGACAGATGATACGCATAAACCTTCTGCCCGTAAGGGCCGCAAAGAAAAAAGAATCGATAAGGTTCCAGCTCACGGTGGCGGGCCTCGTGACCTTCCTCGTGGTCGCCGTCTCGATGGCCGCGTACCTGGTAGTAAGCAGCGAAGCAGGGAACCTGAAAGACCAGATTTCCTCCGGCCAGCAGGAGCTCAATCAGCTGAAGAAAAAAATCGGAGAGCTCTCGAAGATAAAGGAACAGAAGAGGGTAGTCGAGGAGAAGCTCAGGATCATAACCGAGCTCGAGGCCAACAAGACGGGCCCGGTGAAGCTGTTCAAGAGGGTAAGCTCCGCCATGCCGGAGAAGGCGTGGATAAAGTCCCTCAGGGAAGACGGGATAGTCATCAGCATCGAAGGGTTCGCGGCTGACGACGAGATAGTCGCGGACGCGATGAGAGGCCTCGAGCGCTCCGGCATGGGCATGGTCGAGCTCGAAGTGGCCCAGCGCGTGGTTGAGAAAGAGACCGGCGTTGAAGTCGTGAACTTCATCATAAAGGTCGAGCGGCAGGCTCCTCCCAAGCCTTTGGAGAAAAAATAATGGCTCTTTCACTTAAGATAAACTTTGATTCAGTCCTGAAGCTTCCCCTTGCCAAAAGGGTGCTCATACTCCTGGCGGTAAACATCGCCGTAGCCGGGTTCGTGTACTGGTTCCTCACAGGCCCCAAGTACGACGAGGTCAAGGCCTTGAATGTCGAGATACAGGAACTCACGGCCAAGCTTGTCGAGAACAGGCAGATAGCCGCTGACATCCCGAAGTACATACGCGAGAAAGAAGAGATGGAAGCCAAGCTTGCGGCAGCCGTGGCTCAGCTCCCCAATGCCAAGGAGATCCCCGACCTTATAGACGGCATCAGCAGCTCCGGCGAAAAATCCGGCCTCAAGATACTGATATTCAGGCCCGGCAGGGAAGTCCCGAAGGGCTTCTACTCGGAAGTGCCCGTTAAGATGACCGTCGAGGGCAAGTATGAAAGCCTCTTCGAGTTCAGCGAGAAGATTGGAAACCTGCCGAGGATAGTGAACCTCGAAGGAATGAACATATTATCCATGGGTCACAGGAACCGTGTACCCATGCTGAAGGCTGATTTCACCGCCACGACCTTCAGGTTCATACCCCAGGCGGAAGAGCCGAGGAATAAGAAATGATCAGGATCTTCACCGCAATCATAGCGCTTACGCTGCTCATCTCCTGCAACAAGGCGGAGGAGCCCCAGCAGCCCCCGATAAAAAAGCCAGCCAGGGCCGTCAATCAGGCGCCGTTGTCTGAATCAACGGACTTGACCGCCGGGGTTTCCGGAAGCGCCGAGAGCGCGAAGTTCAGGAACCCCTTCCAGAGCCATATCATCCTCATGAAGGCCGTCCCTGGCGCGTCCCAGAAGGTAAAAGGGCCGCTCGAGTGCTGCGAGATCAGCTCGTTCAAGGTCCTGGCAGCAGTCGTCGGCGTGAGCGACAGCGAAGGCTTCGCTCTCATACAGGCTCCGGACGGCAAGAGGTATGTCGTAAGGCGCGGGGATGTGCTGGGGGCCAGAGATGGCAAGGTTATAAAGATACATTCCAAGGGCATGTTGATACGCGAGCACACGAGGGACGAGGACGGCAAGATAAAGTCTACAGAGGACATCGAGCTGAAGTTGGAGAAGAAGGTTTAATAACCCGGATCCAGGGGTCCGGTTTTCCGGCAAGAGCATGAACGGAGGTCTTAAAATGAGTTTGAGAGAAGTTCGGTTGAGGCAGGCCCTCTTCGCGATGGTACTTGGAGGCGCCTTTGCCGTCACAGGCTGCGCGTCTACCGGTACGATGGGTACGGGAGAGGCGGATAAGGCTGAGACGCAGGCGGCGGACGAGGCAAAGCCAGACTCCGGTGAGAAGATCGCCGTGGAGTATGTTAATGTCGTCGGCGACGGCGACAGGGTGCTCATCGGGACGACCGGGCAGGTTAAATACACGGTCTTCAAGCTCTCAGACCCGTCGAGGCTCATAATCGACATGCCAGGGATAGACCTCTCGAAGGTAGTCTCTCCCATGCAGGTCGGCAACGATTACCTGGGCGAGATAACGGCCGTGACCTACGGCGACGACAAGGACATTGGCAGGATAGTAATAGCCCTTAACGAGAATATCGACCACGAGGTAAAAACCGGCGACAACAGCATACTCGTAAGCCTCACCAAGTTGACAGGCGAGCAGCCGGCCGGGTCGATAATCGCGGCATCCAGCGAGACAGTTACTGAAGTGGCGCTTGAAGCCGCACCTGAAAATGCAGTAGAGGCGGTTGAGGCCGCGCCTTCAGCGATAGCCGCCAGCCCCGCGAAGGCCGCGTCCAAGGTGCTCAAGGTAAGCTCCTCGAAGGAAGACGGCAACACTGTAATAAGGATAGCGACCGACGGCCTGGCGGCCAACTTCAACTCATTTGTGCTCTCCGACCCCGCCAGGATAGTCGTTGATGTGCTTGGGGTTTCGAACTCCACAGGCAAGGATTCTCAGAAGCTTCAGGGCTCGTTCGTAAAGAATGTCAGGATAGGCAGCTACTCGGACAAGGCCAGGTTTGTTTTTGACGGCTCAGTCAAAAAGCTCCCGCCTTATTCCGTAACCGCCGAGGACGGGGCGATAGTGCTTGCAATCGGCCCCAGTGTCACTCCAACGCCCAAGGCTGCACCGGCAATGGTACAGGCCCAGAAGGCCGAGCCAGTCTCCGCCCCTGTCGAGACAGTAAAGGCTGAGGCCCCGGCACCGGCGGCTGTTGAGGCCCCGGCTTCAGTGGCCGAAGGCCCGAAAGTTGAAAAGGTCGATTATAAAAAGGTCGGGGACAAGGGCAGGCTTACGATAGTCAGCTCCGAAAAACCCGAATACAGGATAAGGGAAGGCAAGGACGGCAAGACAGTCGTCCTCGATATAAAGAATGTTACGATACCGGAGGCCCTCACCAGGACGCTGGACGCCTCAAAGCTCAACACCATGGTCGCTTCCATCAGCTCCTATCAGGAGTCGTTGAGCCCCAGGTCGGTAAGGGTGCTCGTGAAGCTCAAGGATAAGGCTTCGTATAATGTCCAGGAACTCGAGAACTCGCTTGCCATCGACTTTGTCCAGGCGGCTTCGGCGCCTGCGATTGACGCTGAGGCCCCATCGGACGGAAAAATCGTTTTAGACAAAGGCATAAAAATAGCCGAACCGGAGTACAACGGCAAGAGGATAGACCTCGACATGATGGATGCGAATGTCTCTGATGTGTTGAGGCTTCTGGCCGAGATAAGCAACCTCAATATAGTCGCCTCGGACGATGTGAAGGGCACCATCTCTCTTCGCCTGAAGAATGTGCCCTGGGACCAGGCTTTTGACATCATCCTCAAGTCCAAGGGCCTTGACAGCATACGCGAAGGCAATGTCATAAGGGTCGCTCCGGCTCTCAGGGTAAGGCAGGAGAGGGAATCCGCCCTTGCCTCCAGGAAGGCCGAAGAAAAGCTCGAGGACATGGAAATAGAGTTCGTGGCCGTGAACTACGCCACCGCCGAAGATCTGGTGGCGCAGGTCAAGGGCGTGCTTTCCGACAGGGGAGATATCACGACAGACAAGCGCACGAACATGCTCATCATCAAGGACATCAGGAGCGGGATAGACAAGGCCAGAAATGTCGTGACCAAACTGGACACGGCTATCCCGCAGGTGCTCATCGAAGCCAGGATAGTCGAGGCCTCGTCGAGTTTCGCAAGGGACCTCGGCATACAGTGGGGCGTTGACTTCCAGTCCGCGGGCAATCCGTTGACCACGACTTTCGGCTCTACTACTACGGCCGGCCAGGCGTTGGCGGCCCCGGCAACCGCGCCGACTTTCACCAGCGTCACCGGCGCGCAGAAGTTCGCCGTCAACCTGCCTGCCACCGGAAACGCGGGCACCCTCGGCGCGTTAGGGTTTATTCTCGGCAAGGCCGGAGTCAACCCGATGGTCCTTGACCTGAGGCTCTCAGCCGGTGAATCGCAGGGACAGCTGAAGACAATATCGCGACCGAGGATTACAACCCTCGATAACAAAGAAGCCACCATAGAGCAGGGCGAATCCATACCCTATGAGACGACCTCCGCGGCAGGCACCTCCACGACTTTCATTGACGCGAAATTGAGCCTCAAGGTCACCCCGCACATAACGCCGGATGGCAGCGTGCTGATGAAGATAGAGGCGACGAGGAACTCGGTAGGCTCTTTGACCTCGGTAGGAGGGGCTCCCTCAATAAGCAAGAAGGAATCCAGGACAGAGGTCCTCGTGCAGGACGGCGAGACGACCGTCATAGGCGGCATAGTCATAACCGACAAGAACAACCAGGAAAAGGGCATACCCTTCCTGAAGGACATCCCGCTGCTCGGGTGGTTCTCCAAGAACAAGTCGGTAACCGACTCCCAGCAGGAGCTTTTGATCTTCATAACCCCGAAGATCATAAAAGACAAGTCAGTAGGCTGACGCCGATTAAAGCTGGCCGTTCAAAAAATGCACCCTCCGGGGTGCATTTTTTTATTTATGGAAAAGCGGAAAAGATATATAAGTAAAGCTACTCCATTTGGGACAGGTGACAGAATGAGATACCTTACCGCCGGCGAATCGCACGGACGGGAGCTTACCGCCATAATCGAGGGCATGCCAGCGGGACTTGCCGTCGCTTCAAGCGACATAGACCGCGAGCTCGCAAGAAGGCAGTCCGGATACGGCCGGGGCGCCAGGATGAAGATAGAGACCGACCGGGCTGAGATAACATCAGGCATAAGGCACGGGAAGACCCTTGGCTCGCCCATAGCCCTGGTCGTAAAGAACAGGGACTGGGAGAACTGGACGGAGATAATGTCGCCGGGTGTTGTAGCCGCGACAAGCGACAGCAGAGCGGTCACCAGGCCCAGGCCCGGACACGCTGACCTGACTGGAGGGCTCAAGTACGGCCACAGGGACCTTCGCAATGTTCTCGAGCGCTCGAGCGCCAGAGAGACCACGATGAGGGTTGCCGCTGGCTCCATCGCGCGCCGTCTTCTCGATGAGTTCGGCATCGGGGTCTACAGCTGGGTGACTGAGATAGGCGGGGTCAAGGCAGAGTTTGCAGGAGAGCCAGGCGCGCTTTTCAAAAGCGCGGAAGGCTCACAGGTAAGGTGCCCTGACGCTGCAGCCTCGAAGGCCATGATGGAGCGGATCGACAAGGCAAAGGCCGAAGGCGACAGCTTGGGCGGCGCGTTCGAGGTCGTCCTCACAGGCGTGCCTCCTGGGCTCGGCAGCTTCGTTCACTGGGACAGAAAGCTTGACGCGAGGCTCGCCTTTGCCCTCATGTCCATTCAGGCTATAAAAGGCGCTGAGGTAGGCATGGGCTTTAAAGTCGCGTCCATTCCAGGCTCAGAGGTGCACGACGAAATATCTTATTCCCAAAAGGGCAAGTCAGCCAGATTCTGGCCCAGGAAGCCGGGGTTTTCAAGGAAGACAAATAACGCGGGCGGCATAGAGGGCGGCATGTCAAACGGCGAGCCGATAGTCCTGCGCGCGGCCATGAAGCCGATACCGACCCTGTACAAGCCGCTCCGCTCAGTTGATATCGATACGAAAAAGCCTTTCAAGGCGAGCGTGGAAAGGTCTGATACCTGCGCTGTTCCGGCTGCTGCTGTCATAGCCGAAGCGGTCGTGGCTTTCGAAGTGGCCAACGCGTTTCTGGAAAAGTTCGGCGGCGACTCCATATCCGAGATAGTGCGTAATTATATGGGCTATCTCGATAGCGTTACTGGTTACTGACAGGCTGCCTCAAGCTTCCATCTGCGTCGTTGTCATCGTCGCTTGTAATTGCGGCGTACATACAGAGTACGCCGCATTCCTCGCTCCTCGACGCCTTGCATATGGAGCTTTTTGAGCAGCCTGAATAAAAACGGAGTTTTCAGCAAGCATGAACAGCGAACCTGTCCCACAGACCCGCGCCATAGTACTTACCGGGTTCATGGGCACTGGAAAATCTACCGTCGGAAGGCTCCTTGCCAAACGGCTCGGCTTCGGGGTTCTTGACCTTGACGAGCTGATTGAAAAAGAGGCCGGGATGCACATAAAAGAGATTTTCAGCGCCCACGGCGAGGCCCGCTTCAGGGAGTTCGAGGCCCGGGCCATAGAAAGGCTCGCGTCCAGCGAGCTTGGCACAGCACTTGTGGTCTCCACCGGCGGGGGCGCTGTCGTAAGGGATCTGAACAGGTCGCTTTTGAAAAGTTTCGGCGTACTTGTGTGCCTGAAGGCCTCTCCTGAGGAGATATTGAGAAGGGTCGGCAACAGGCCGGAGCGGCCCCTTCTTTACGGGCCCGACCGGGAAGACAAGCTCCACGCGCTCTTGAGTGAAAGGCAGACGGCCTACGAGGACTGCGACCTTGAAGTGGACACGACAGGGCTGAGGCCCGAAGAGGTGGCAGGGATGATCCAGGAGTATCTTTCCGCTGGCAAGCCATAAATAAACTTTTCAAAAAAAACGCCAAATGACGATTGAAGGAATATGCGCACTGTAAGAGTAGAGCTGGGCGAAAGGTCGTACGATATCTCGATTGAAAGGGGCCTTCTCAAAGAGATTGGCCCCATGACGGCTGCCCTCGGCCTCAAGGGCAGGGCGGCTGTTGTTACCAACCCGACGGTCAATGCCCTTTACGGCGATATTGTCGTTAAAAGCCTTGAGGCGGCAGGCTTCAAGACCGTTGTCATCACTGTGCCTGACGGCGAAGAGTACAAGAGCCTGGAAGAGGCTGGGAAGGTCTTTGACGCCCTCATCGATGGCAGGTTCGAGCGTTCTTCGCCGATTGTAGCTCTCGGCGGCGGCGTAATAGGGGACATGGCAGGGTTCGTCGCCGCGACTTATCTGCGCGGGGTGCCGTTCATACAGGTCCCCACGACTCTCCTTTCGCAGGTGGACAGCTCGGTCGGCGGCAAGACCGGCGTCAACCACCCAAAGGGCAAGAACCTTATCGGAGCGTTCTATCAGCCCAGGGCGGTATTCATAGACCCGGAGGTATTGAAGACACTCGACGAAAGGGAATTGAGGGCAGGGCTTGCCGAGGTGATAAAATACGGCGTCATATGGGATAATGAGTTTTTTGAATTCCTTGAGCAGAGCACTGACAAGCTCCTTGAGCCGGGCGAAGAGATAATAAAGGCCATAGAAAAGTCATGCGCGATCAAGGCCGAGGTCGTGGGCAGGGACGAACGGGAGGAGGGGCTGCGCGCGATATTGAACTTCGGCCATACCTTCGGACACGCCATAGAGGCTCTTTCAGGCTACGGCACCTTCAGGCACGGCGAGGCAGTGGCTATCGGCATGGTGATGGCCGCCGGTCTTTCAGCGAAACTCGGGGGCTGCACCGAGTGCGGCCCCAGGATAATCGCTCTCCTTAAAAAGCTCGGCATGCCCTTTATACCTCCTTCCATAGAGACTGATTCATTTATTGAAGCCATGAAGCTCGACAAGAAGGTCTCGGGCGGTCATATAAGGTTCGTCCTCGCGTCCAGTATGGGCAAGGTTTTTTTGAAAGAGGTGGGTGAGGAGGCTTTGAGGGATTTCCTGGCCGCCGGAGCCGGACGCTGAGTTTTCACCCCTTGCCCTCAGGTCAGGTTTATCTTGACTTAAGGGCTGTTTTTTAATACTTTATGTCATTAAACTGGGGTTCTTTCATGGGCAATATAAAGGCTGGCGACGACATGTTTTTCACAATCACGATGGCCGAGGTCCTTGAAGACCAGGGCCATTACGAAGACGCCCTTATGATATACAAGATACTCATCGATACGACCCCCTGGGACCAGTCGCTCAACCTGAGGATAGACAAGCTCAAGAGCCTCGCTGAAAGGGGCAAGCGCAGGCCCCAGAAGCAGGACACGGTAGCCTGATGTCTTTTCTTGAAGTCTTGAAAGAGCTTGTCGAAGGCGTCGAGGGCGGCATTGCCGCTACTCTCATGGGCATGGACGGTATCGCCGTCGAGCAGTATATAAAAGCCGAAGGCTGCGATGTAGAGACCGTAGGGGTTGAATACGGCAAAGTGATAGAGGAGATAAAGAACGCCTCCAGCCTCTTAAACCTCGGCACCGTCGAAGAGGTGATGGTCGCCACAGCGTCAAGCGACCTGCTTCTCAGGATGTCGACGCCGGAGTACTATATAGCTTTTGTCCTCAGCCACAATTCCAACATAGGCAAAGCGAGATACCTCGTTCGACGCGCCGCTGAACGGACCGCCAGTGAACTCCTCTGAGATAAAACCCCTTTACAGGGAAAGGCTTAAAAGGCTCAGGGCTTCGATGGCCGCGAAAAAGCTCGGCGCGTTTCTTGTGACGGACCTCAAGAACATCAGGTACCTCACGGGCTTCACCGGGTCGAGCGCTTACGCCATAGTTTCCGCTGACAAGGCTTTTTTCCTCACTGACCCGAGATATACGGCCCAGTCCCGCGAAGAGGTAAAGGGCTTCCGGGTCAAAATATTCAAGAAGGCTCTTGATACGGTCGTTGAAATTCTGGGCGAGATAAAGGCCGACGCCGTCGGGTTCGAATCAGGGTCCGTGAGTTTCGATAATTACTCGAAGCTTGCGAAGGCGCTCAAAGGCAAGGCAAAACTCAAGGCTTCCGCTGGGCTGGTCAGCGCGCTCAGAAGCGTTAAAGACCCGTTCGAGATAGAAAAGATAACAGAAGCGGCAAAGCTTCTTGATAAGGGCTTTATTCATGCGATGAAGGTCGTCAAACCCGGCGCCATCGAGCGGGATGCCGCCTTCTCGATTGAGACATTCTGGAGAAAAAGAGGGGCAGAGGCTCTTGCCTTTGACACAATAATAGCCTCAGGGGAGCGCGGCGCGCTCCCGCACGGAAAGGCATCTGAAAAGCGGATAAAAAAGGGCGAGCTGGTCGTCGTCGACATGGGCGCCCTGTTGAACGGATACAACTCTGACGAGACCAGGACCTTCGTGACCGGCAGGCCCACGGCGAAACAGAAAAAAATCTACCAGATAGTCAGGGACGCGCAGGCAGCGGCCATAGAGAGCATACGGCCCGGCGTGAAGGCTTCGGCGGTTGATCTGGCCGCGAGAAGCGTCATTGAAAAAGCCGGTTACGGAAAATACTTCGGCCACGGCACCGGACACGGCGTCGGGCTTGACATACACGAAGCTCCGGGGCTTGGGCCCACGAGCAATGAAGTCCTCGAAGAGGGGATGGTAATAACGGTCGAGCCGGGCATATACGAACCAGGATGGGGCGGCGTCAGGATAGAGGACATGGCCCTTGTCATGAAAAACGGAGCAAAGCTCCTTACAAGCACAACCAGGGATCTCGTAATCCTTTGATCAGGAGGATAGATGGACATTAAGGATATAAAGAACATATACAAGTTCCTGAGGGAGACTGACATAGTCGAGTTCGAACTCGAGGGGCCCGACGGCAAGGTCAGGATGAAAAGGGGAAACGCCTATGCCGTCAGGGAGTCCTTGCCCTTTGAGGCGCAGGAGTCCAGGGAAGCCCCGAGGGAAGTAAAGAAAGAGGAGCCAGCCCCGGCCAAGGCGGACAATATCAAGGTGGTCACCTCTCCGATGGTAGGCACTTTCTACCGCTCGCCGTCGCCGGAAGCGGCCTCGTTCATCGAGGTGGGCAGCGTAGTGAAACCCGCGCAGACCCTGTGCATCATAGAGGCGATGAAGCTCATGAACGAGGTCGAAAGCGAGTTCGGCGGAAAGGTAGTCGCCATTCTCGTGGAGAACGGCCAGCCGGTCGAGTACGGCGAGCCGCTTTTCCAGATCGAAGTCTCGAAGTAATTAAAACAGCCGCCGGGCAGCTTTCTTGCTGGTCCCGGCCTTCAGGAATAGAATGTTTAAAAAGATACTCATAGCGAACAGGGGCGAGATCGCGGTCAGGATAATAAGGGCCTGCAAGGAGATGGGCATAAAGTCTCTTGCGGTCTACTCCGAGGCTGACAGGGAGGCCCTGCATACCAGGAACGCCGACGGCGCCATCTGCATTGGCCCGGCCAAGAGCAAGGACAGCTATCTCAATATCACCTCCCTCATAAGCGCGATGGAGGTGGCCGACGCGGAAGCGGTGCACCCGGGCTACGGCTTTCTGGCCGAGAACTCGGGCTTTGCCGAGGCTTGCGAGAAGTGCGGCATCAAGTTCATAGGCCCGACATCGACCGTCATGCGCCTCATGGGCAACAAGGTGCAGGCCAAGAAGATAGCCGAGGAGCTGAAGGTGCCTGTGCTTCCCTGGTCGAACAGGGCGCTTTCCGACGAGAAGGATGCCATAGAGGTCTCGAAGAAGATAGGCTTCCCCGTGCTCATAAAGGCTGCCTCAGGCGGCGGCGGCAGGGGCATGAAGCTCGTGCATACGCAGGCGTCATTGGCCGCGTCGTTCAACATGGCCAAGTCAGAGGCGGTTGCCGCCTTCGGCGACGGCGAAGTCTTCATCGAGCGTTTCTGCGAGCTTCCGAGGCACATAGAGATACAGCTTGTAGCCGACGAGCACGGCAATGTCGTCCATCTCGGCGAAAGGGAATGCTCTATTCAGAGGCGCCACCAGAAGATACTGGAAGAGTCTCCTTCACCTGCCGTGGACGCGAAGCTGCGCCATAAGATAGGCGAGGCGGCCGTGAAGCTCGCCAAGGGCATAAACTACACGAATGTCGGCACCGTCGAGTTCCTGATGGACAAGAACAAGAACTTCTACTTCATGGAGATGAACACCAGGGTGCAGGTCGAGCACCCCATAACCGAGCTGGTCACGGGCATCGACATCGTAAAGGAGCAGATAAAGATAGCCTCCGGCCAGAAGCTCGCTTTTAAGCAGAAGAGCATCGCGATGACGGGCCACGCGATAGAGTGCAGGATAAACGCCGAAGACCCCAAGACCTTCGTGCCGTGCCCCGGAAAGATAACCGAGCTGGTGCTCCCCGGCGGCCCCGGCGTCAGGATAGATACGGCCATATACTGCGGATACAATGTCCCTTCGCATTACGATAACCTCCTGGCCAAGCTCGTGGTCCATGCCGAAACAAGGCAGGAGGCCATAATCCGCATGACAAGGGCCCTCGAAGAGTTCCACATAGCCGGGATAAAGACCAATATCCCCCTGCATCTGAAAATAATGAGGGACCACGACTTTATCGCCGGAAAGACCGACATAGACTTTCTCTCAAGGTTCACCTAGACAGGCCGTTCAAAAAGTTCATCCGCGTCGTTCGCTGCAATGCTCGTCTCTGAGGCGTACTGAAAAGTACGCCTCTTTCCTCGCTCCTCGACGAGAATCATATGGAGCTTTTTGAGCAACCTGATAAACTTAATCTGTCATCCCGTGCCGCCCTCGACGAGGGCGGCGTCAATCCGTTCTACAGACTGGAGGCCCTTTGGACTGGAGGCTCATTTTCGATGATGACCTGCCGGGCCATGAAAACATGGCAAGGGACTCATCTATCCTTCAGGCCCTGGAGGATGGCTCCGGCACGCCTACGCTGCGCATCTACGGCTGGAACGCTCCGACCATCTCAATAGGATATCTGCAGGGCCCGGCCCCTTTTCTGGGCCTCGGCTTGCCCGTCGTCAGGAGGATAACAGGCGGCAGGGCCGTGGTCCATTCCAGCGAAGTCACTTATTCGGTAACGGGTTTGATGGACAGCCCCCTTTTCAGCGGCGGGATAATGGCAGCCTACTGCGTCATAAGCGCTTGCATAATCTCGGCCCTCAATGACGCCGGGGTCGATGCAACTTATTCGCGCGGGTCGGCCTCCGGGGACAGAAGCGAGGCCTGTTTTCATACGCCTTCGCGCTACGAGGTGCTCATCAATGGCAGAAAGCTCGTCGGCAGCGCCCAGAGGAGGCTCAAGAGGGCCTTTATTCAGCACGGCTCCATTCTAATGGATACGGACGATGAACTTAACTGTCAAGTATTCGGAAGGAGCGTTTCAGGCAAGATGGCCGGGGTCTCAGAGTTCAGTCCGGTTGGCGCCGAGAGGTTAAAGGAGTTGCTGGTAGAAAGGTTTGCCCAGGGCTTCGGCGTATCGTTCAAAGGCTGCGGGCTTACCAATGAAGAGCTGAAGGCAAGTCTGGCATTGGCAGACAAGTGTCTTGTCACGCCAGCCGTCTCCGGTGAAAAGACCGCCGCGAGAGCCTGAACGGTTTGTTTTTACTAAGATTTTTAATAATGCTATAATATCAGCGATTTAAACTTTATTTTTCCCGGAAAATGCCGATAAACAGTCCTGGGGGACCATGGCTTTAAAGGAAAAACTTATAGACAAGGCTCAGAAGCTCATACAGAAGGGCTATCTGGACAAGGCAATTGTCGAGTACAGGGCCGCCGCTGACGCGGACCCCAGGGACATCTCCATCCGCCTTCGGATTGGCGACCTTTATGTCAAGCTCGGTAAGAAAAGCGAGGCCGTAAAGGAATACACCGAAGCGGCCAGGGCTAACGCGCAGAGGGGTTTTTATCTCAAGGCTATCGCCGTATACAAGCAGGTCCTGAAGCTCGAAGAGAACCTTGACACGCACAACAAGCTCGCCGAGCTTTACCTGAAGCAACGGCTCATAGCCGACGCGATGGGCGAGTACAGCCACATAGTCCACTGGTTCGAGAACCGGGGCAAGACCAGCGAAGTCCTGGAGCTCCTTAAAAAGATGGTCGACATAGACCCCGAGAATGTCGGGGTCAGGTTGAAACTCGCCGACCTCTACCAGAAGCTCTCCTTTGACAAGGACTCCCTTTCCGAGTATTCCATTATCTTCGAAAAGCTTCTTTCGGCCGGAAAGCTCGACAAGGCCGAAAAGATATATCTTTCCCTTTACAACGCAAACCCCTCCGAAGAGCGCGTCCTGTCTGGACTTGCCGAGCTTTACAGGGTCAAGGGCGACGATACCCAGCGCCTCAAGTTCCTCAAGGGCCTGTTCAATTATTACAGCGGCGCTTCCATGACCGAAGAGGCCAGAAGGGCAGCGCAGGAGATAATCAGGATAAACCCGGATGACCCCCACGCAGCGAGGTTCCTGAGGAAGGATGAAAAGAGCGAACCTCAGGTCAAAAAAGCCTCTCCTGAAACAGAGGGGTTTTCCATTGCCTCGTCCATAGAGGTTCCGGTTGACGGCGTGGAAGAGAAGGCGTCCGAAGAGCCTATTGTCTCGTGGCCTGAAGAGGAAATAGAAATAACCATCGAGGGCTTCGAGGAAGGCGGAGTCGAAAGCAGGTCTGAAGACGCCTCAATGCCTGAATCAGAGATAGTCCTTGAGGCAGGTTCGCCCCCGGCAGCGGAGGCAGGCACGGGCGCTGTCGGCGCCTCTGTTAAGCCGCCTGCCGCTCAGGCATCGCATGCGGGAACGGCCGATGAAATTGATATTGATATCGATGATCTCATAAGGGGTGATCTGCCCCGGATGGACGCGGTTGAAGTGACTGTTGAGCCCGTACGTTCCGAGCCTCCTTTACAGATTGCTGATGACGCTCAAGCCCCGGTAAGCGAGCTTACCGTAGAAGAGGCGCGTATTGATCAGGTAACCGCGCCCGCCGTATCAGAGCAGGTTGAGGTTGAAGAGACTGCTGAAGAAGCGGGCATAGAAGATGTTATTTCCGTGATCTCTGCAGAGCTGCAGGAAGACCTTTCGGTGTCCGGCACAGAAAAGCCGAGCTATCCGCAGGAGCCGCCGGTTGAAGCGCCTGAGCCTGTTCTCCATGTTGAAGAGAGCATGGAGCCCGTTGAGGCTGAAACCACCGCGAATATGGCCGTGGAGGGTGAACAAGCCCGGGAAGATGTTCCGGCGCAAACCGCAAGCGGGCCAGAGCAAATTGCTGAAATAGAATCAGAGCCGGAGATAGAGCTTCTGGAGCTCGACGCACCCTCACGCGAAGCAGTCGAAGCGCCCCTGGACGCTGTCGAAGTAATCGAAGCCGTCGAAGCCGTACAAGCCCGGGCCGCATCTGATGAAAGCGAGTCGATCGAAGCCGTCGAGATAAAGGCGGAGCCGTTGCCCGAAGAGCCCTCAGCTGACGCTTCCATTACGGAGGTTTCAGATGAAGATGCCAGTGCTCCTTCGCAAATCGAAGTTCAACTCGCGGAGCCGGTAACGGATATAATGGAAGAGGCTTTCCCCGAGACGCCGGAAGAAGATGAACTGGATGAGGACCTCTCCTCGGCGATTCAGGAACTGATGGAAAAAATGGAGCCTGAGGAATCACGGTTGCCTCAAGAGCAGGCCCCGATGCTTGAGGGCGTCGCCTCTAAAGAGGAGTATGTCGATCTTTCGGCTGAGCTTGGCATGGAAGAGGCTTTAAAAGACCTTGCGGGCCCATGGGGCGGCAAGGAATCCGCGGAGAGTTTTGATGAGTTCAAGGACGGCATAGGAAATCAGCTCAACAAGGAAGACTCCGAGACGCATTACAATCTCGGCATAGCCTACATGGAGATGGAGCTCTTCAGCGAAGCCTCAAAAGAGTTCAAGATAGCGCTGAAGGACGCCCGCCTGGAGCTGGACTGCTATACGAGACTGGGCCTGTGCGCCATGGCTGAAAAAAATCCGGAAGAGGCCGCTGGCTATTACTCCAGGGGGTTAAAGGCAGCGGCCAGGTCTGATGAAGAGAAAAAAGCCTTCATGTACGAGCTTGCCCTTGCTTATGAGGCCTCTGGCAGGGATGACGAGGCATTGGAGTTTTTCAGGGAGATATTCGCGATGGACCCGGATTACAGGGAGGCTGCTTTGAAGGTGAGCTCCTCCATGTTTACCAGGCCGCTGGTGCCGCTTGACGACGGCTACATAGAGGTCGAGCTCTTGTGAGCGGGATGAAAGATAAAAATGACAGGACGGGCCGAACCGATTCGGCCCGTTCGTATTTTAAGCCCCTGAAAGGGCTTGAGCGCCTCAAGGGAGACCGCGTGTTCGGGGCCGTTGCCGAAATCGTGCCCGCCTCAGGTCTGTATCTCGTGGGTGGAGTGCTCCGCAATATCGCACTGGGAGTACAAGCCGCGCCAGATTATGATTTTTCGTTCGACGGAGACACCAGGGCCCTGGCCGCGGCCGTATCCGGTATTCTCGGCGGCAGTTTTTTTGCCCTCGATGAACAAGCCGGGGCATGGCGGGTTATATCAAAAGATGAAGGCCTCACAATCGACTTCACCCCGATGGCGGGCGGCGATATTCTTGCCGACCTCGGGAAGAGGGACTTCGCAATTAACGCCCTGGCCCTTCCGGTGAGGGATTTTTTTGATGGTGAACTGGTTGTCGCTGACCCTTTCGGAGGGATAAATGACGCTGGCTCGACTATCCTGCGGAAGGTCTCTGATTCCATTTTCGACGATGACCCTGTCAGAATGATGAGGGCCGTAAGGCTTTCCATGCGGTACGGCCTGAAAATCGAGCAGGCCACATGGGAGCTGCTTGTTTTAAAGGCGCCGCTCCTTTCCAGAACTTCTCCTGAAAGGGCGCGCGATGAGCTTGTGCAGCTCATGTCGTGCGCGAACTCTACAGAGGGCGTCAAGCTCCTTTACTCTTCCGGGCTCATGGAAGTCATGGTGCCGGAGATGAAGGGGTGGAAAGATGTTTCAGGGTACGACCTCCTTTCCCATTCGCTTCGCGCTCTCAGCGAAGCGGACAAGCTCCTTAGCGGCATCTCTGAAGATACCTTCCCGGGCCTCTCAAACAAGCTCAGGGAATACTTCATGAGGCCTGCCCCTGTGCCGAACGCCGCGCTTTTCAGGCTCGCCGCGCTTTTTCATGATTTCGGGAAGGCGTATACGCTCACCAGAGAGGCCGGGAAATTGAGGTTCATCGGCCATGATACCGAGGGCGCGAAAAGGATACCTGAGGTTATGGAACGGCTCAGGTTCAGCAGAAAGAACGCATCCGACCTTGCGCATCTTGTAAAAAACCACCACAGGGTGTTCATGCTCGCGTCTCTCAAGGAAAGGACCTTCAGGGCAAAGGGACACTTTTTCAGGGCAGCGGGCAACGAGAGCGGCCTTATGCTCCTTTGTCTCGCCCTTGCTGACGCGAGGGCTACGAGGGGAGGCGAGGACCCTGAGCTTTATGAAGTCGTACTGGATATGATGCGCTTTTACTATGGCGTTTACATCATGAGAAAACCAGCGCCGCTCATGACGGGCCGTCAGGTGATGGAGGCATTCAAAGTGCCGGAAGGGCCGGTCGTGGGAGATATACTGCGGAAGATGAGCGAGGGGGTCGAAGCGGGCGCGGTAAGGAACAGGAAGGAAGCGGCAGCTTATATAAGGAAGTGGCTGAAGGAAAAAAAGGGTGATACGGGTTGACAATCTCCCGCCTCTGGGTTTTACTGTAACTCATTTGATTAACGGGAGGGAGATATGAAATATATACTCGCGGTATTCATGCTGTTAATACTGGCTTGCGCCCCAGCGGGCGCCGCCAATTCGAAGGGGGCGAAAAAGATGGAAGCGAAGAAGACTCAGAAGGCTGTTATTGAAACGAAGTTCGGGGACATGGAGATAAAGTTTTTCCCTGATGTCGCGCCGAAGCATGTTGAGAACTTCGTGAAGCTCTCAAAAGAGGGTTTCTACGACGGGACGATATTCCACAGGGTCATCCCGGGCTTCATGATACAGGGTGGAGACCCGAACACCAAAGGGCCTGACACAAGGATGTACGGCACCGGCGGGCCGGGCTGGAATGTGCCGGCTGAGTTCAACGACACCCCGCACAAAAGGGGCATACTCTCGATGGCCCGTTCGCAGGACCCGAACAGCGCTGGCTCGCAGTTCTTCATAGTCGTCAAAGACTCTAACTTCCTCGACGGCCAGTACACGGTCTTTGGCGAAGTCACCAAGGGCATGGAAGTGGTCGATAAGATAGTGAGCGCTCCGCGCAACTCCAGGGACCTTCCGAACGAGAGAATAGAGATGAAGGTTAAGGTAATAGAAGAGTAAAGTTAAAAATTGTTCTTTTTCCTGATCTCTTCGTTAGGGTGGAAATAAAAATGCTCACATATTGCCATATATGCTCTGCTTTTTACCCACCCTGCCTCGACCTCAGGAAAATAACCAATTTTTAGAGACACCTTTAAATCATAGCGTAAAAGAAAAGGCCCCGGAAGGGGCCTTTTGCTTTTCAACTTCCCCCTTTTCTAAAGGGGGATTCTGGTGTAAGTAATCTCCCCTAACCCCTCTTTAGAAAAGAGGGGGATTAAACTTGCAAGGGTGGGCTGTGCATACCATTTTGTGTGCAGAAAGGCCTTTTTGCGCGCTGTGCGCTTTTTCTGTTTACCCGGCTCGCTCGCTTTCCGCCTCCTGCTCCTCGCAGGCCCGCTTACCTTTCTCGCCCCCTTCGGGGGGCATTCCTACCGCCCCGCCTGCTCGCCCTTCCTCCAACTCTATGCTTCGCTACGCCTGGTAAACCGTGTCTGATTTAAAGACAAAAAGACGAGACTTGCTTTTGTATTGTTTTTAAAACATACCCCGTAACAGGGCGGAGCTCGCTATGTGAGGAAGGGCGAATCTCGCCGAGGCTGCGGGAGCGAAGCGACCTCAGGGGCGCCCTTCGCGGATTGGGGAGGCAGAATGCGAGTAGAGCCCTGTTACAAAGAGCGGCGACAGCCGCGTTACATGGTTTTTTGGTAAACGATCTTGCTTGCACCAAAAACAGTTTTCTTCTCCGCGCTCACAATGACGAAATAAAAAAAGCCCCCGGAACTTCCGGGGGCTTTTTTTGTTGTTATGCCGGGTGGCTTACTTGCCAGTCTTTACCGCGTCTTCGAGCTTCTTCCATTCTTTCTTCGGAATGTCGAAAAGCGCTTTCAGTTCTTTTTTCTGGGTTTCGAAAAGGGACGCCACCTTCACTCCCTTTGGCGTCTTTTCCTTTGCCTTGCAGTTCTTCTTGAGCGGCAGGTCCGCGAAAAGCTTTCCCCTGTGCCAGGTCACGGGATAGGTCCTGCATATCGTCGGGACTATCTTCTTCGGAAGCTGCTCTTTTATCCACAGGTAAAAGAGCGAGCAGCCCTTCGAGCCTTTCAAATGGAAGCAGCACAGCTTGTCGCTCTTCCTGACGGCGGTTTCCCTGTACGCTCCTCCGATGTAGTCCTCGTCCTGCTTGAGCGGGGTCTTGAAGCAGTCCTCAACCTTCGCGCCGGTCAATGCCTCGACCTTGTCCCTGTGCTTGGTTATGAGCTTTATCGTGGCGAAGTCGATGTCGCAGCCCCAGCCGCAGCACTCGTCCTGGCACTGGCTGCCGTAGCAGCCCTCGTCGAACAGGCCTTTGTGGGAAGCTATGTTCAGGTCTACGATCTTGATGGGTATTCTGGTGATATTCTTTGTCTTTACAACCTTTGCCGCTTTTACAGTCTTGGCTTTGGTTGCCTTTGCTTTTACAGCCTTCTTTGCCTTGACTGTTTTTGTTTTGACGGTTTTCTTTGCTTCGACTGTCTTCTTGGCCTTTACTGTGTTCTTTGCTTTTACAGTGCTCTTTGCTTTTGCAGTCTTTTTGGTGCTCTTGGCTGCATCGCCAGTTTTCTTCATCTTCGGTACGGCCTCCGGCAGTGAGATTGTTTTATTGGACATTCCTTGAATTGAAAAGGAATTTTTCTGGAAGGGTCAGGGGAGCTTGTGCACGCTGGTCTCGTCTACTAGGATGTTGTTAACGACATTGTTCACGCCCCAGGTGAACCATGCGTCGTCTTCGGCGGCTTCGCGCTCGGCAACGCTTCCGGTAATGCCTTCGAGGGTTACGACATAGCCGTTAGTGTAAACCCTCAGGCTCTGCGCGTCGACCAGCATGTCTTTTTCGAGCGCGAGTTTTATCGCGTCGCTCAGCTCGCCGTCGGAATCCGCTTCAGGCGGGTTGACCTCTATCGAATTTATGACATCCAGGGCCCCGGGTATCCACCACGCGAGCACGCCCGCGAGCCTCTTGTGGCTCAAGGACCAGACCTGGCCCTCGAGGTCGACTACGCCGTCCCTGACCTCGATGTTTATATCGAGGCCGTTTAACGCGCTTTCCTGGGTGAGGGCGCCGAGCATGTGGTCCCTTATCTCGTCGTCAGACATCTTGACGGACGGGCGCACCCTCAACCTGTCAACCACGCCAGCGACATCCTGAATGCCCATCGCCAGAAGCAGCGATTTTTTTTTGAGGGCGACATTCTCCACCATGCCTTCCATGACGATGGAGCCGTCCTCCATCTTGAGAGCGATGGGGAAGTTGTTCGGGTCGAATTTGAGCTCTTCGGTCAGCATGGCCCGTAAGGCCTTTACGGCTGGTTGTGAGGTCATTCGGTCCCCGTTCGCGGGCGTTAAAGGATTAAACTGATTTTGAGTATAGCAGAGCATTTTCTGTTTAACAAGGGCGTTTTTGGACCGCACGGGCGCGGCTGTTATCGCGTCGAATCAACGCGTTAAAGCCCTCTTTCCGCATGGAAAATCCTGATTTTGCCCTTGCAATACCCGTTTTTGTGTGATAAATTTATAATCATTAAAACCCCTCTTACATCTGAAGTGGGCACTTTGCTCACTTTTTTTGTTTGGAGAAACAACGGGTTCTCCTTCGGGAGAATTTTATTTTCAGGGTTGGCCGTCCCGGAGGAAAAGCTTTGAAGCCTGAAGGGCTTGAGGACAAGATAAGAGCGCTTGCCGCGCCCGTTGCTGAGGGTTTCGGCCTCGAGCTGGTTGATGTTTCGTTTGCCTCAGAGTTTGGCCGCAGGATACTGCGCATCTGCATCGACAAGCCGGGCGGCGTGACCGTAGAAGACTGTGAGCGGGTAAGCCGCGAACTCAGCACAGTGCTCGATGTTGAAGACCCTATCCCGCAGAACTATAACCTCGAGGTATCCTCCCCCGGCCTGGACAGGCCGCTTAAGACCGAAAGGGATTTCGCGAGGTTTGTCGGACGCAGGGCCCGCATACGGTCGAAAGAAGCCCTGGAAGGCAGGCGCAACTTCAAGGCCGTTATAGACGAGGCATCCGGCGGCCAGGTGAGCGTCACGGATTTTGACGGGAAAAAATTTACTATCGCCATTGCCAATATAGATAGAGCGAAGCTTGAAATAGAGATTTGATTATTCAGTTTTTGGAGTTTGGAGGATTGTAATGAATATGAATTTGGCGAACATAATAGACCAGGTTGGCAAGGACAAGGGCATTGACAAGTATATATTGATAGAGGCCCTTGAAACAGCTCTCCTCAAGGCCGCTGAAAAGCGGTTCGGCCCAACCAAGGTCATTGAGGCTCATTACCAGGAAGAGATGGGTGAGATCGAGCTGTTCCTGTTCAAGACGGTCGTCGAGGAAGTTACCGACCCTGATACCGAGATCGGCGAAGAAGCGGCAAAGGAACTCGACCCTGAGGCGATTCTCGGCGACAGCATCGGCGTGAAGCTCGACTCAAAGGAGTTCGGCAGAATAGACGCCCAGACCGCCAAGCAGATAATCATCCAGAAGGTCAGGGAAGCAGAGCGCAATATAGTTTATAATGAATACTCCTCGAAGAGGGGAGAGATAGTGACCGGAATCGTCCAGAGGTTCGAGAAGGGCGACATAATCGTCGACCTTGGAAGGGCCGAGGCCATCCTGCCCAAGAAAGAGCAGGTCAGGCGCGAGGGCTACAGGCAGGGCGAGCGGGTAAGAGGCATAATACTCGAGGTCAAGACCGAGGCGAGGGGCCCGCAGGTAACGCTCTCCAGGACCCATCCGGGTTTCATAATGAAGCTCTTCCAGAATGAAGTGCCTGAGATATACGAAGGCATAGTCGAGATAAAGGGCGCGGCCAGGGAGCCCGGCGACAGGGCCAAGATAGCCGTCGTCTCCCACAATTCGGATGTTGACCCGGTCGGCGCCTGCGTCGGCGTCAAGGGCTCAAGGGTCCAGGCGGTCGTCCAGGAACTCAAGGGCGAGAAGATAGACATAGTCCACTGGTCTGACGACCCGGCCATTTTCGTAAAGAACACTCTCTCCCCGGCCCAGATAGCGAGGGTTATAACCGATGACGCCGCGCACGCGATGGAAGTCATAGTACCCGACGACCAGCTTTCGCTCGCCATAGGCAAGAAGGGGCAGAATGTAAGGCTC
>Ga0154366_133_pt1 | contig 37888 bp, 30 predicted proteins | sample RifGroA2_FD_115894 | JGI IMG/M metagenome (GOLD analysis project Ga0154366, IMG submission 115894) | Deltaproteobacteria bacterium GWA2_54_12
TACCGAAGAGAGCGCGATGGAAGTCTTTGGCGACTATCTGAAAGAGGTCGTAAAGAGCAACTCCGCCGACAACAACTTCAGGATAGTATGCCCTGACGAGCTGGAGTCGAACAAGCTCGGGGCCGTACTTGATGTTACGAACCGCCAGTACCTCTGGCCAATCCCGCCCGGGGCCGAAAAGATTGGCCCGGAAGGCAGGGTGTTGGAGATACTTAGCGAGCACAACTGCCAAGGCTGGCTTCAGGGGTATCTGCTCACGGGAAGGCACGGCATATTCCCCTGCTACGAGGCGTTCCTCCAGATAGTCGACGGCATGATAAACCAGTACTCCAAGTTCCTGAAGTCGTCCCTTGAGGTCGAATGGCGAAAACCCATCTCCTCCATGAACTTCATCCTCACCTCGGAAGCGTGGAGGCAGGACCAGAACGGGTATTCGCACCAGGGGCCTGGCTTCATAAACAACATGCTCACGAAAAAAGGGCACATATACCGCATCTACCTGCCGCCGGACGCCAATACGCTGCTTTGCACGATGTACAACTGCCTCGCCTCGACAGACCGCATAAACCTCGTCATAGCGAGCAAGCAGCCGATGGTGCAGTGGCTTACCATGGCCGAGGCCATGGAGAACTGCCGGGCCGGTATAGCCATCTGGCAATGGGCCTCGACCAACGGCGGGGAAGACCCGGAGCTGGTGCTTGCCGCAAGCGGCAACAACCTTACGCTGGAGGCCATGGCAGCGGCCCAGATACTCCGTGAAGAGGCCCCTGGCTGGCGGATAAGGGTGGTGAATGTCATCGACATACTTGTTTTAGGGATACCGCAGAAATATCCGGGCGGCCTCGACGAAGCACGGTTCCAGCGCATATTCCCGATGGGCTGCCCGGTAATCTTCAACTTCCACGGGTACACGGCCGCCATAAAGCAGTTAGTGTGGGAGAGGCCTGGCAACGACAGGTTCAGCATAAACGGCTACAGGGAAGAAGGGACGACGACCACCCCGTTTGACATGCACGTCAGAAACCGGACGAGCAGGTACCACCTCGTCATGTACGCCGCCGAAAAGATAGCCATGCACACCCCGTCAAAGGCCGTTGAAGCGGAAAAGCTCGTGATGAAGTACTCGAAAAAGCTCCTCGACCACAGGGCCTACATCGACCAGTACGGCGTCGACCCGGCCGAGATAACCGGCTGGGAATGGCGGCACGAAGGCGGCAGGAGATAGAGGCCTTCCGTCATTGCGAGGAGCGAAGCGACAAAGCAATCTCTTAATGCTTAATCTATCAGAAAACGAGATTGCTTATCGAGCCCCGTCCGTGGGGCTCGACCCTTCGGGCCTTTTCGCTTTCGCTCAAAGTTCAATTTTTGCTATCCTGCAAAAATTGTCGCTGTGCTCGCAATGACAAATCAATGGTTTGACTTATACATATCCGGGTATAGACTTAATCTGACCCTTGGGCAAGGGGGCAAACCGCCCCCTTGCCCTTACAAAACATAAACTTATAAAAACGCAGCGCGCCGCTTAAAACCGGGAATCCCATCCAGGATGAAAACAGGCCCCAGCTACCTTGGAGACGGCAGGAGCGAGTTCACCGTATGGGCTCCGAAGGCAAAGGAGATGGGCCTTAAAATCTCCTCGCCTGAGGACGGGCCGTGGAGCTTTGCCCCGATGGAGCCGCTTGATTTCGGGTACTGGCGCGCCTCTGTCAAAGGGGCTTGGCCCGGGGCCCGCTATTTTTTCGTATTGGACGGACAAGAACGGCCTGACCCTGCCTCGCATTTCCAGCCGCTCGGCGTCCACGGGCCTTCAGAGGTCGTTGACCACGCCTCATTCAAATGGACCGACGACGGCTGGGAAAACATACGCCCGGCCAGCATGGTCATATACGAGCTGCACACGGGCGCCTTCACCACTGAAGGCCGCCTCGATTCAATAATAAAAAGGCTGGACGATTTAAAAGACCTCGGCATAAACGCCGTCGAGCTCATGCCCGTTGCCCAGTTCCCCGGAGAAAGGAACTGGGGCTATGACGGCGTTTTCCCGTTCACCGTCCAGAACACCTATGGCGGCCCCATTGCTCTAAAAAGGCTCGTGGACGAATGCCACTACAGGGGCATGGCCGTCATCCTCGACGCCGTATACAACCATTTCGGCCCGGAGGGCAACTACGCACTGGAGTTCGGGCCGTACCTGACCGACATTTACAGAACGCCCTGGGGCATGGCCATGAACTTCGACGGCCCTGAAAGCGACCCTGTAAGAAACTTCTTCATCGAGAACGCGATCCACTGGTTCGAGCATTATCACCTCGACGGCCTGAGGCTTGACGCTATCCACGCCATAATCGACACCAGCGCCGTCCCGTTCCTCAAAGTCCTCAGTAGGAAGGTGGGCGAGTACGCCATATCAAAGGGCAGGCCCTTTTACCTTTTCGCCGAAGACGACCTGAACGACACCAGGGCCGTCAGCACGGACGAGCACTCTTTCGGGCTGGACGCGCTCTGGTGCGACGACTTTCACCACTGCCTTCACACACTCTTGACCGGCGAGCAGGACGGCTACTACGCCGACTTCGGAGCGCCCTGGCAGATGGTGAAATCGATGAACGAAGGGTTCGTGTACTCTGGCCAGCACTCCAGGTACAGACGGCGCAGCTTCGGCAGCAGTTCGATTTTAGTCCCTAAAGACAGGTTCATAGTCTTCTCTCAGAACCATGACCAGGTCGGGAACCGCTTGCTCGGCGAGCGCCTCTCTGCCCTTGTCCCGTTCGAAGGTCTCAAGCTCGCCTCCGGCGCGCTACTTCTGTCTCCGTACATCCCGCTTATCTTCATGGGCGAAGAGTACGGAGAAGATGCCCCGTTCCTTTATTTCGTAAATCACGAAGGCGGCGAGCTACTGCAGGCCGTGCGGGACGGCAGAAAAAAAGAATTCAGCGCCTTCATGCTGGGGGCCGAGCCGCCGATCCCTGACGACACTGCCACTTTCGAAAGGTCGATTTTAGCGTGGGATAAAAGGATTGAGGGCTCTCACGCGGTGCTCCTGAACCTCTACAGGACCCTCATACGCATACGGCGCGAGGTCCCTGCCCTTTCGCCGGCAGACAGCATTGTCCATGCCTGGGGTCTCGAGGAAGAAAAGATTTTTTTTATGAAGAAAGAGTTTGAGGGCAGCTCGACTTTCGCGGCCTTCAATTTCAATTCGGATGCGCGCCCCCTCAAGATGCCCTTTCCAAAAGGCAGGTGGGTAAAGGCGCTGGACTCGGCTGAAGAGGTCTGGGAGGGGCCGGGGTCGGCCCTTCCAGGTATCGCCGAGGCCCCGGCGGAAACCATTATGAGAGAGATGTCTTTCGTCCTTTACATAAAGGCTGCCTCTAAAAATTAGATATTTTTTCTGAAGTCAAGGAAGGGTGGAAATAAAAAGCGCAGCATATATGAATAATATGTGAGCATTTTTATTTACGCCCTGACGCAGAGGTCAGGAAAAAGAGCAATTTTTAGAGCCAGGCGAAAGGAAGAGTAATGGAGAAATACATCTGTATACACGGCCATTTTTATCAGCCGCCCAGGGAGAACCCGTGGCTCGAAAGAATAGAGCTGCAGGACTCGGCCTACCCTTACCATGACTGGAACCAGCGGATAACGGCGGAATGCTACGAGCCGAACACCGCCGCCAGGGTCCTCGGGCCTGACCTCAAGATAATAGACATAATAAACAACTACTCGAAGATAAGCTTCAACTTCGGGCCGACGCTCCTTTACAGCATGCACACCGACAACCCGGAGGTCTACGCCGAGATTTTAAAGGCCGACAAGTTGAGCATGGAAAATTTCTCCGGCCACGGCTCGGCGCTCGCGCAGGTCTATAATCACATGATAATGCCGCTGGCAAACAGGCGGGATAAGTACACGCAGGCGTACTGGGGCATAAAGGACTTCAGGGCCCGCTTCAAAAGGGAGCCGGAAGGCATGTGGCTTCCCGAGACCGCCGTTGACACAGAAACTCTCGAAGTCCTGGCCGAGCTCGGAATAAAGTTCACGGTGCTGGCCCCCCGGCAGGCAAAAAGAGTCAAGAAGGCGATAAAGGGAAGCCGCTGGAAAGAGCTTACCGGGGAAGCTGTAGACCCGAACATGCCTTACCTGTGCCAGCTCCCGTCAGGCAGGAGCATATCCATTTTCTTCTACAACGGCGAGATATCCCAGGAGCTTGGCTTCGGCCACCTGCTGGACAACGGAGAGAGCTTCGCCAAAAGGCTCTCCGGGGCCTTCCCCCAGGACAACAGGACGAGCGCTCTCGTGCACATCGCAACCGACGGCGAATCCTACGGACATCATCACAAGCACGGGGACATGGCCCTTTCATACTGCATCCACCATCTCGAATCCGAGGGGCTGGCCAGGCTTACGAACTACGGCGAGTATCTCGAAAAGTTCCCTCCTGACCATCTCGTTGAGATACACGACAACTCGTCGTGGAGCTGCGTTCACGGCATAGAGAGGTGGCGCGCGGACTGCGGGTGCTCGACCGGCGGCTACCCCGCGTGGAACCAGCAGTGGAGGGCCCCTTTGAGGGCGGCCCTGGACAATCTCCGTGACGCCTTCGCGCCCATGTTCGAGCAGGAAGCGTCCCAATACCTCAAAGACCCCTGGGCCGCAAGGAATGAGTACATCGAGGTCATAAACGACAGGTCGCCCGAAAATGTGGATCGTTTCTTCGGGGAGCAGGCGAAAAAGGAGCTCTCAAGGGACGAGAAAATCCGGGCCTTGAAGCTCCTGGGCATGCAGCGGGGCGCCCAGCTCATGTACACGAGCTGCGGGTGGTTTTTCGACGAGGTATCCGGGATCGAGACCGTCCAGGTGATGCAGTACGCCTCAAGAGCCATCCAGCTCGCCCAGGAGACTTCCGGCATACTTCTGGAGCAAGACTTCGAACGAGGCCTTGAAGCGGCCCCGAGCAACCTCCACGAAAACGCCAGGGCCGTATACAACATGTACGCGAAACCGGCCAGGGTAGACCTCCTGAGGGTGGGGGCCCACCACGCGATATCATCCCTTTTCCAATCCTCTGAAAAAAAAAACCGGGATATATTCTTTCGATATCGAAAACGAAGTCTTCGAAAAAATAGAGGCCGGCAAGCGCAAGCTCGCCATAGGAAAGACGCGCATAAGCTCGAAAGTAACCTGGGAAGAGGCGGTCGTAAACTCAGCGGTTCTGCACATGGGAGAGGTGAGCCTGAACTGCGGGGTCAGGTACTTCAAAGGAGACGAGGACTTCCACGCGACGGAGTCCGAGCTGAAAACGGCCTTTGAAAAGGGCGACCTTCCGGAAGTAATAAGGCTCATGGACAAACACTACGGCACTGCCAATTATTCGCTCTGGCACCTTTTCAAGGACGAGCAGAGAAAGATATTGAACCAGATACTTGAGCTGACCTACAGGGACATCGAGGGCTTCCACAGGAATGTCTTCGACAGCAACTACGGCGTCATAGATTTCCTTGGAAAGCTCGGGATACCGCGCCCGAAGCCGCTCGGAGTGTCGGCGGAATTCATCATACACCACGACCTCAAGGCCCTTTTCAACGGCTCCAGCGCGCTCGACATGAACCAGATGGCGCAGCTGGTCAAGGTTTCAAAGCACCTGTCAGTCCCGCTCGACCCGGAGACAATAGGGTTCGTGGCAAGCTCGTGGATAAACGGGCGCATGGAGGAGATACAAAAAGACCCGGCAGGGCTCGAGCCCCTGACCGTCCTGAGGGACGCCATAAAACTCCTGCGTGAGACCCCGGTGAATTTGAACCTCTGGAAGGCACAGAACATCTACTTCGCCCTTGGCATGGGCGTCTACCGGGAAGCCAGGGAAAAGGGTGAAAAAGGGGACGAGACAGCCGCCAGATGGGCCGCCCTCTTCGAAGACCTCGGGAACTACTTCCATGTAAGAGTCTCCTGAGTATGCGCATCCCATCGTCGACCTACCGGCTCCAGTTCAATCCGGCCTTTCGCCTGAAAGACGCTATCGACATAATCGGCTACCTTGACGCCCTCGGCATAACCGACATATACGCCTCGCCGGTTTTCAAGGCCAGGGCCGGGAGCCTTCACGGCTACGATATCGTAGACCACAACCACCTGAACCCTGAAGTAGGCACGGTCGAAGAGCTTACTGAGGCCCTGGAGGCGCTCAAAGGGCGGCACATGGGCTGGGTCCAGGACATAGTCCCGAACCACATGTCCTACGGCAGCGCCAACGCGATGCTCATGGATGTGATGGAAAAGGGGCGAAGTTCAAGGTTCCTGAGCTTTTTCGATATCGAGTGGGACCACCCCTACGAAGGCATACGGGAGCGGGTGCTGGCCCCTTTTCTCGGCAGGATATACGGAGAGGCGCTTGAAGCCGGACAGATACTTCTTGCCTACTCGGACGCAGGGCTCACGGTCAACTACTCCGGCAACAGGTTCCCGTTGAGGATCGACTCGTACCATTACTTCCTCACTTATGGATTAAGAAAACTCGTCTTCGAGCTCGGCCGGGAGCACCCGGATTTCATCAAGCTTCTCGGCATCCTCTATGTCTTGAAGAACCTCCCAACAGGCGAAGATGATGAGCTTCACGACCAGGTGCTCTTCGTCAAAAGGATGCTCTGGGAGCTGTACTCCAGAAACCCGGCGATAAAAAAACTCGTTGACGAAAGCATCGAGCTTTTCAACGGCGTCCCCGGGAACCCGGAGAGCTACAACCTCCTTGACAGGCTCCTCTCAGAGCAGGTCTACAAGCTCTCGTTCTGGAAGGTCGCGGCCGAAGAGATAAACTACAGGCGGTTTTTCAACATAAACGAGCTCATTACGCTGCGCGCCGAGGACGAGCATGTCTTCGGGAAAACCCATTCACTTGTCTTCAACCTCATAGGATACGGGATAACGGGCCTCAGAGTAGACCACATAGACGGGCTTCTCGACCCGCTCGAATATCTTACGCGCCTGAAGGAGAAAACCGGAGGGATATACATTGTCGCGGAAAAGATACTCGGACCGGACGAAGAACTGCCGCTCAACTGGCCGCTGGAAGGCACGACCGGCTATGATTTTCTCGCGAGAGTGAACGGGCTTTTCTGCGATCACGCGAATGAAACCCGCTTCACGAAGATATACACCAGCTTCACAGGGCTCAAGACCCAGTGCACCGCGCTCTTCTACGAAAAGAAAAAGCTCATCACCGAGATGGACATGATGAGCGATGTCAGCAACCTCGCCCAGCTGCTGAAAATCACCTTGAGCTCTGACAGGTACGGCAGCGACATAACGCTCCAGGGGCTTAAAAAAGCGATAGTCGAGGTCATGGCCGAATTCCCGGTATACAGGACATACATAAGCCCCGGGATAGAGGCCGCCGTTGACATCCGTTACATAAAAGACGCGGCCCGCAGGGCGATAGGGAAAAACCCCGCGCTCCTGAACGAGCTTACCTTCCTCGAAAAGGTGCTCACGCTCAACTACAGGGAATATCAGTCTGAGGAGGAAAAAAGGGAGTGGCTGAGGTTTGTCATGAGGTTCCAGCAGTTCACCGGCCCGCTAATGGCAAAGGGCATTGAAGACACTCTTTTTTATGTTTACAACAGGCTCATATCGCTGAACGAGGTCGGCGGCTCCCCTTCGGCTTTCGGCACTTCTCTGGAGGACTTCCATTCAAGGAACAGGACAGCCGCGGCATTGCGGCCCGCTTCCATGAGCGCCACCGCGACGCACGACACCAAAAGGGGCGAAGACGCGCGGGCCAGGGTAAATGTACTTTCAGAACTGCCCGGCGAATGGGAGCGGCATTTAAAAAGATGGAGCTCGCTCAACAGAAAAAAGCGCGGCCAGGCAAAGAAAATCCCGGACAGGAACGACGAGTACTATTTTTACCAGTCGCTCCTGGGCTCGTTCCCTTTTAACGCCGCCGCGCTCAGCTCTTTTAAAGACCGCATGCGAGAGCACATGATAAAAGCGGTGCGGGAGGCCAAGATACACACGGCGTGGCTCAAGCCTGACAAAGAGTATGAAGACGCGTTTGTAAGGTTCATGGAAAGCTGCCTCGACGAGACAAAGCCAAACCCCTTTCTCGATTCGTTCATCCCGTTCCAGAAAAAGGTCGCCTGGTACGGGATGATGAACTCGCTTTCTCAGACCCTCCTGAAAATAACCTGTCCGGGGGTGCCGGACTTCTACCAGGGCACCGAGCTGTGGGACTTCAGCATGGTCGACCCTGACAACAGGCGGCCCGTTGATTTCAGCGTAAGAAAAATGCTGCTCGATGACATCTCCGCCAGGGCGGACATCGACATGGAAGGGCTCATCGCTGAACTCCTCAAAAGCCCGGAGGACGGCCGGATAAAACTTTTTCTTATGTACATGGCCCTGAACGAAAGAAAAAAACGCTTTGAGCTTTTCAATGCCTCGCCGTATATGCCGCTTGAATGCGAAGGAGAGTATTCAAGGAATCTTGTGGCCTTTGCCAGAACAGGAGAAAGGGAAGCGAGCATCACAATAGCAGCAAGATTTTTGACATCGGTCGTGCGTGAAGGCGAGTACGCGATAGGAGAGAAGTGGGGTGACACAACCGTCATTCTGCCTGACGAGCTTCACGGATATGAATGGAAAGACGCGTTTACAGGGCAGAGCATTCCGCAGGGGAAAGAAATAGAGGCCGGGGAAGCCCTCGGCTCCTTTCCGGTTGCCTTTCTTGTAAGCTCCGCAATCGCCTCTGAATGAACCACAGGACAGGTCCAGGCTTTTACGCCTTTACCTTCCCGGCAAGTACAGTCAGAAGCGCGACCCCGAACAAGATAGTCAGGAGGCCCAGAAGCACCAGCAGCAACGGGTATTCATACATACGATTTTATCCGGCTTTCGTATTAAAAGAATACTTTAATCCAACTTTTGAGTTTGTCAACCGGGCAAAGCTCAGCTAAAAAACGCGCTCCTGTTCCTCAGGTATTTCATATACCTGTAAACGGCCCTGGGGCTGAACTCTGAGAAGTCCCGTCGCGTCCTCCCCTCCCCTATACCCAGCTCTCGCATAGCTTTTACGGCCAGAGAAGGCCACATGCGCCCCGGCAAGCCCCAGTCAAAGTGCTGATAAAAGAGGCGCCCTTCGTGCGGAGGGCTGGAGAAATCATAGACAGGGGCCTTCCTGAACCTCTCAACGCCAATGGGGAAGTTTTTGAGAGCGCCCTTCTGCGTCCTGTAGCACGATAACATCTCCTCCTTGAAAACCCGCTCTTCCTCGGAAAGCTCAACGCAGGCTTCATCTGCTCTTGAGTGCAGAAAGCGCGATGTGACCATCTTCCTGCCCTCGCCATGATATGAGGTGAACTCTTGTATGACAGGCGGGGTTTTGCCCTCCTTTGAAATGATCATGCAAGCGGCAGAAACGGCGAAAGCGGCTGAGTCGTGGTCAGGGTGGCCGCCTTCATACGGGTGAGTGATAACTACGGCAGGGCTGTGTCTGGCGATTATCTCTTTTACGCCGTGAGTTATTGCAGGCAGGTTGTATGAGGCGTCGAGGTCAGGCACGGCGAGCGTGGTCAGGTCCATCGGCTGACAGAGCATCCGGCTCAACGCCTCCCGCAGTTCCGCGCCCCGGGCTCTCGCATAGCCTTCACGGGTCGCGTAGCCTCTGGCGCGCGCGGCCCGCCCGTTCCTTGCCGCTCCGTCTGTTATGTGGAGCACGCTAAGGTTTTTAAGATACTTCAGCATGCCCGCCGCGCCTATCGCCTCGTCGTCCATGTGCCCGGCTATTATAAGGACAGGGGTGGAAGACCCGCCCGGGCCGAGTATCTCTTTTATGACGGCTTCGCTGTAACCTTTTTTTAAGCTGGCTGGCTCAGGCAATGCGGCCCTCCTTGATGAGTATCAGTGTATGAGCTTACCCTCAAGGAAGACTTTGTCAAACGGAGTTTTTAAGTTAAGGCTGCTTCTAAAAAGTAGATATTTTTTCTGAAGTCAAGTAAGGGCGGAAATAAAAAGCGCAGCATATATGAATAATATGTGAGCATTTTTATTTACGAACTGACGCTTAAGGTCAGGAAAAAGAGCAATTCTCATTTAGAGTAGCATCTAAAAATTAGCTATTTTTTCTGAAGTCAAGGAAGGGCGGAAATAAAAAGCGGAGCATATATGACAATAATGTGAGCATTTTTATTTACGAACTGACGCTTAAGGTCAGGAAAAAGAGCAATTCTCATTTAGAGTAGCATCTAAAAATTAGCTATTTTTTCTGAAGTCAAGGAAGGGCGGAAATAAAAAGCGGAGCATATATGACAATATGTGAGCATTTTTATTTACGCCCTGACGCTTAAGGTCAGGAAAAAGAGCAATTTTTATCAGAAGGACAGGCCGGGTATCTTAAAGCCCTTAGTAGGCAGGCTTTTGGTTATCTCTTCTTTGAGCTTGTCCGTCAGGCGGAGCCTCTTGTCAAGCTCCTGCTGGATACCGTTGAACGAGGACAGCTCGGACTTTAACTCTTCGATGGGCTTGCCGACCTTCGCGTTTATCTCACGGGTAAGCTCGCCTCTGAACTGTGCCGCCTTTTCGGCAACTACGCTGCCCGCCGACTTCATGAGCACGCTGTCGAGGTCGGATGTCATGCTCAAAGTGTAATTGTCGACTGTGCCTTTGACTCCAGCCTGAAGGCCGAAGCCTTTGACGCCAGTGAGGGCGGACGCGGCGGCCTTGAGGAACGGGTTGTCTTCATCAGGTTTTCCGGCCTTTACATCTATGCCGGACAGGGCGGCCCTTATTCCAGCGTCCAGCTTGAATTCTCTTATCTCGCCCGTGACCGAAAGGTCTGCAAGGCCCTTGCTAAACGCCAGCGGCATATTGCCGCCCTTGGCGAGCGCGAGGTCTTTTATTTTGTAGCCGCGCATATCGAACTTAATGAAGTCCCTGGGGCTCTCCGGCACGACCCTGTTGACTTCCCCTATGAGGGCCATAGAATCAAGCCCCTTGAGCTTGCTACCGGAGAAGCGGAACTTAGTGGGCCTGCCGAGGATATTCTGGTCTCCTGTTATGTCCAGTACCTCGCCTGAGATATCGCCGGAGGGGATAGTCAGGGTGACAAGGGCTTTTCTTATGAGGAAGTCCGGCGTGGGGTTGGCCTCAGGGAAACGCACATCAGCGCCATTGCCCCTTGGCTTGACTTCGACGCCGGGCTCTTTCTGGTAGACCTTCGTCACGCGGTCTACCCTCTCCCTCCAGAGAAGGGCCTTATCGACCCAGCGGAAAAGCTCGCCGCCAAAAAAGACCTTGCTGAGGTTCATGAGCCCCTGCTGCGTGAGCGCGTATTTCTCGGTGAGCCTTTTTATGTCCCTTTGAGGCGCGCCCGCGGCGAACTCGACGCGCTCTTTGTAATAGCTGGCGGTCTTGCCGACATCAAGTGCCGTGGTCTTTATGAGGTTGGCGTCATCTTCTATGTCTTCCCTCAAGGCGATAAGGTCGTTCGCCTTCGCGATCATCTCGGCCGGGCTCCTTCCCCCAGCCTTTATCTTCTCGAACCTTTCCCTGTACGCCTCAATGCGCTTTTCATCAGGTAGCCTTTCGGCCGCCTTCGTGAATTTTTCCCTGTCAGCTTCGATGCGGCCCTGAAGCTCTTCAACGACCTTGTACGACTCAAGCTCTTCTTTTTTGAGGACATCCTCTACGGCGGGTATCTCGAATGTCAGGATGGGCGGCTCTTCGTGGCCGGGCAGGACCGGCGTTTTTTTGACCTCGCCAGAGCTTTTCCTCGGGGTATTGAGCCTCACACCCGAGACGGTCATCTCGTCTATCGTGACCTTACGGAGGAGGAGATTCACTCCGTCCATGAGGAAAGCGATGCGCTCGGCTTCGACCGCGTTTCTCATGGGTGAGCCGGGATCAGTGACCTGAAGTCCGGTAAGCGTAAGCCCAAGCGGGAAAAGAGACAGGTCGGCCTTGTCGAGCTCGACTTTCGCGCCGACTATCGAGGTGCCTGTCTTTTCGATGTACCGTTCAATTATCTGGTCTATGAGGAGAAACCAGAAAACCGATACGATAGTCGTCAGGACCACGAAAGCGATAAAGCCGCGCCAACGAATCCACTTCATAGGCGGCTCCGCAAGTCCCTGTAGCTCTGGTACACCCTGTACATGCCGGTCGCCTTCCACGCCTGCACTATCCTCGTCTTTTCAACATAGGAAAGGACATGCTTTCTGTACTTTCTTATGAGGAGGTTTCCGGCCAGCACGAAAGGGACGAACAGGATGATGGATGATACGAGGCTGCCCATGAAGATGGTGTTGTTGAAGCGCGCCACCTTGAAGATGGCCGTGTTGTACATCTGAGTCCATACGCCGCGAAGGGCGTCCCATGTAAGGAGTTTCAGGCCTATGATGTGGAAAAGAGGGTCGAGGCCGTAAGCGAGGCCGCTGAAAAGGGCCGTGCCCAGAATAAATGCGGAAAGATTGACCCTCAAGACCAGCACGAGAAAAAATACAACGAGGTTGTGGATGCCGAAAAAAGGCGTGAGGCCCGCCACCATGGAAAAGGCGAAGGCAAGGCTTATCTGGTTTGGGTCTGTCCCGGAGTTCAGGATTGAAAGGAGTTTAGCTATGGAATTTATCATAAAAATCGCTCTTTTTCCTGACCTTAAGCGTCGGGCATAAATAAAAATGCTCACCTGCTGTCATTGCGAGGAGCGAAGTGACGAAGCAATCTCTAAGTGTTTGATTTATCAAAAGACGAGATTGCTTATCTCGCCCCATCCCTGGAGCTCGACCCTTCGGGCCTTCTCGCTCACGCTCGAAGTTCAATTTTTGCTATCCTGCAAAAATTGTCGCTACGCTCGCAATGACAAGTCAATGTATAAATCAGAGTTTCCTGATTTAGCGGCAGCCTCATACTGACGCTTTTACATTAGAGACGTCACCTGAGCGGCCCTATATCATAATAGAAAAACCTTCCCTGAAAAGTCCCGCCTTCAGGACCGGTCTTGACTACGACAGGGGTGAAGACGCGGAGCCTGTAGCTCCCTTCAGGCACATCAAAGACGAGCCTTTTGGTATAAGCCGTCCTGGGGGCCAGTTCAGCGGCGCCGTTTGCTCCCTTTGCGGTTGACGACGAAAGCTCTTTTTCAGGGGCATGCTCGCGCCCTGAACCATCGACCAGCGTAAACCTCGGCTGGAACTGGACGGGGACCGGCGAGTTGTAGCTGTTCTTCAAGGAGAGCTCTAATATGACGAAGAGCTCTTCGGGGGCCACCTGCTTGCCTGAGACGGAAAGGGGAGAGTACCTGTATTCCCTGGAGTTTACCTTGAACTCTATCCCGTCAAAGAGCACGGTATCTTTTACCGGGTGCACCGGCGCCTTATCGCCCATATGGGCGCACGAAGCCAGAAAGGCCGTCAAAAGTGCCGCAGCAAAGAATTTAGTGATTTTCATATTCCCCCGCATCGAAGAACCGCAAGAGAGACTTTATCACATAAAACAGAAACCAGCCAGCAGCCTAAAGAAAAAGAGGGGAAGAGCTGGACGCAAAAAAAACGGCTGGCCGGAGAACCGGCCAGCCGTCAATGGTATTCAGGTTGCTCTAAAAATTAGATATTTTTTCTGAAGTCAAGGAAGGGCGGAAATAAAAAGCGCAGCATATATGACAATATGTGAGCATTTTTATTTACGCCCTGACGCTTAAGGTCAGGAAAAAGAGCAATTTTTAGTTACCAGCCCAGTACCCAGGCAAATATGAGCGGGGCGACGATGGTCGCGTCAGACTCGATGACGAATCTCGGGGTCGTGTCGCTGAGCTTGCCCCAGGTTATCTTCTCGTTTGGCACAGCCCCGGAGTATGACCCGTAGCTCGTCGTCGAGTCTGATATCTGGCAGAAGTATCCCCAGAAAGGCGTTTCTTCCTTCTTGAGGTCCTGCTGGAGCATCGGCACGACGCAGATGGGGAAGTCACCTGCTATGCCGCCGCCAATCTGGAAAAAGCCTATGCCAGGCGCGGAGCAGTTCTTCTGGTACCATCCGGCGAGAAACACCATGTACTCTATTCCGGCCTTCATCGTCGTGGCCTTCAATTCCCCTGTTATGCAGTAGGAGGCGAATATGTTGCCGAGGGTCGAGTCTTCCCAGCCCGGCACGATGATGGGCAGGTTCCTTTCGGCAGCGGCCAGGAGCCAGCTGTGAGCCGGGTCTATCTGATAGTACTGCTTCAGGACGCCGCTTTTCAGCAGCTCGTAGAAGAACTCGTGGGGTAGAAGGCTTTCGCCGTTGTCGTCCGCCTTTTTCCAGAGGTCGAATATGTGCTTTTCTATCCTTCTTATGGCTTCGTCCTCAGGTATGCAGGTGTCGGTTACCCTGTTGAAGCCCTGCTCCAGAAGCTCCCATTCGTCTTTTGGGGACAGGTCCCTGTAGTGAGGCACGCGCTTGTAATGGTCGTGGGCCACGAGGTTGAAGACATCTTCCTCGAGGTTTGCTCCGGTGCAGGAGATTATGTCGACCTTTCCCGCGCGTATCATCTCGGCAAGTGATTTGCCCAGCTCGGCGGTGCTCATCGCTCCGGCAAGCGTCACCATCATCTTGCCACCGGCGTTCATGTGCGCCTCGTAGCCTTTCGCGGCATCGACCAGCGCGGCGGCGTTAAAGTGCAGGAAGTTGCTCTCGATAAACTGTGAAATCGGACCTTTTGCCATCTTCTCTCCCTCTCAATGCTTTTCTTTCAGCCCCTTTCAATGCCGAGTAACCGGATTCCGGGGGCAGCTATAAAAAATATGATATTTTGAGGCAATATTCAACCCTATATTTGGCCTGAAATGGATTTTCTTTTTAATATCAGGGGGATAAAACAGTCAGCGGATTACAGCTTTGAGTATGCCTTTGAGGATTTCTTCGGGCGACGGCGGGCATCCGTGTATATAGGCATCTACCGGCACGATATTGCCGACGCTCCCCAAGGATGCGTAGCTTTCGCCGAAGATGCCGCCGTTGAACGCGCAGTCGCCTAGGGCCACTACCATCTTGGGGGCGGGCATGGCGTTATAGGTCCTCTTCAGGGCGATCTCCATGTTCCTTGAGACAGGGCCGGTCACGAGCAGCATATCAGCGAACCTCGGGGAAGCTGTGAAATGGATGCCGAACCGTTCGCAATCGTACACGGGGTTGTTTATTGCCACCAACTCGAGCTCGCAGCCGTTGCATGAGCCAGAGTCAACGAACCTTATGGTAAGGCTCCGCTTGAAGCGCTCGAGCACCTCTTTTTCGAGCGCCTTGCCGACGACAGTGACCTTTGCGTCAACCTCAGCGTTGAGCGGCTCGGTCACTATGCCTGTCCTGAATATCTGGTGGAGTATCCTTAACATCTGTTCCCTGCCTTAAAGGTCGTGCCCGGAGTACGACTGATTGAAGCTCTTGTTGCAAAGCGGAAAATCAGGGACTATGTTCCCGTGTATGGCCTGCTCTATGGACAGCCAGTTGACGCTTGAGGCGTCCCTTACCATGCACCTGTTTATATTGCCGCCGGGGCCGCAGCTCACCCAGTAGATGACCTCGCCACGCCAGCCCTCGACAGCAGAAAAACCGGACGCGCCCGGCAATGGCGGGTTCCACCCGGCAGCAATAGGCCCGGCGGGGAGACTGCCGATAAACTCTTTTATGAGCCTGTAAGACTCCCTCACCTCTTCGACCCTTACCCACGCCCTGGCGTGAACATCGCCTGAGGAAAGGACAGGCACTACCAGCGCGTGCGTGTCGTACGGCGCGTATTGCCTGTCTCTCCTCACATCCATGTTCTGTCCGCTCGAGCGCGCCACAAAGCCGACCGCTCCGATGAGCTTTGCCATCTCAGGGGTGAGCACGCCGGTATTGTAAAGCCTGTCCTCTTGCGAGGGGTTGTTCTCGTATATTTTGATAAGCCTTTCGAACTCTTCTAAAACAGACCTTGCCTCTTCGAGCATGAGGTCTATCCCGGCAATGGAAATGTCCTTCGTGACCCCTCCTAGGCAGACAGAGTCCATCATGAGCCTGTGGCCGAAGATTGCCTTGTTTGTCCTCAGCACTTTTTCTCTCAATATCGAGAACTGGTAATGGAGGAAGGCGAAAGCCGTATCGTTGCAAATGGCCCCTATATCGCCGAGGTGGTTGGCGATCCTCTCCCGCTCCATCATTATGGCCCTTATGTACCTGGCCCTTTCAGGAGGCGTACAGGCCGAGGCCTCTTCAGCGGCCACGCAGAAGGCTTCTGTGTGCGCCACGGTAGAGTCCCCTGAAACCCTGCCAGCTAATTTTACGGCCTCATTCCACGAAAGGGCTTCAAAGCGTTTTTCAATGCCCTTGTGGACATAGCCGAACCTGGTCTCAAGGTTTATTATATTCTCGCCGACGGCCTGGAACCTGAAATGGCCCGGCTCGATTATTCCGGCGTGCACCGGCCCCACCGCCACCTCGAAGACGCCCTCGCCTTCGGCCATTACCCATTGGTAGTCCCCTGACATCCTGGGCATGGGCTCATTCCCGTCAAACGATTTCCTCAAGGGCCATGCGTCAACAGGCCAGTCTTCGTGCTTTATCCAGGGCCTCAGGTCAGGATGGCCCTCAGGCACAATTCCCATGAGGCTGTTTATCTGCCTCTCGAAACGGGAAGCAGCAGGGAAGTATTTTGTGAGGCTCTGGAAGGACGGCTCATCCCGAGGGACTTCTGTCTTGATTATAAGATAATCGCCTGCGCTGGCATACACGGCGTGTACAGCAAAGCCGCGGCCGAAAGGTGTCTCATCGGAAGCCCACTCCGCGGCAAGCCTGAAGCCTTCTTCCTTAAGAACTCTTCCTGCATGGGCGAACAAGTCCGCCTGCACACTGTACGCCGCCGCCCCTTTGACCGCCCCGTCGATTTCAACGGAGCCTTTTTCGCCGAAAGCTTTTAATGCGCTCTGGATTTTTTCGCTCATTTCAGCAACTCCACGGCCTTATGGAACCAGTCGTTAAGGAATACCGGCATATAAAGGCCCAGTACAAGAATGAGAACAAGATGTACGATGACCGGAAAATGCGACGCCTTTAACGGGCGCTGCGACGGGCCCGGGTCGCCGAAGACCATGGGCATGGCCCTTTTGAAGAGGGCGGCAAAGGCAACGGCTATGCCGAGGAGGAATATGGGCGCGAGATACGGCGCGTTCTTCATGGCCGCCGTAAGGATCAGAAACTCGCTGGTGAAAACACCGAAAGGCGGTACGCCCGCGATAGCAACGACGCCTAACATGAGGCCCCAGCCAACGAGCGGGTTGCCCTTCACGAGCCCCCTTATGCTGGACATATCCTGAGTCGAGTTCATCTGGGATGCATGTCCCACAGTAAAAAATATGGCGGACTTCGTGATGGAATGAACGAGCATATGGAGGAGCGCTCCGAAAGTCGCGACCGGCCCGCCGAGCCCGAAGGCGAAGGTCGCTATGCCCATATGCTCGATTGACGAGTAGGCGAACATCCTCTTTATGTCCTTCTGCCGCAAAAGGGAAAACGACGCCACGATTATTGAAAGAAGGCCGAAGGCCATCATGATATAGCCTGTCTTGTTACTGTGCGTGGCCCCGTCGACTATGACCTTGCACCGCACCAGCGCGTAGAGCGCGACATTGAGCAGCAGGCCCGAAAGCACGGCGGAGATGGGCGTCGGGCCTTCGCTGTGCGCGTCAGGTAGCCAGTTGTGCAGAGGCACAAGGCCGACCTTTGTCCCGTACCCGACCATGAGGAATATGAAGGCCAGCGACAAAACTGTCGGCTCGAGCTGGCCTGAGGCCTGGCTGAGGTTCGTCCACAGAAGCCCCTGCGTGCCTTCTCCAAAGACCTTCTCGGCCGCAAAGTAAAGCAGCACCGTGCCGAAAAGGGCCAGCGCGATGCCGACGCCGCAGAGTATGAAGTACTTCCACGCCGCCTCTATGGCGGCCGGGGTGCGGTAGAGCGAGACCAGAAGCACGGTCGAAAGAGTTGCGAGCTCCATCGATATCCACAGCACGCCAACATTGTTCGTAAGAAGCGCGAGCAGCATGGCGAAGATGAACAGCTGGAACATCGCGTGGTAAAAGCGCATGGACTTGTGGCCAATCCTGCCATGGGCCCTCTCAAACTTCATGTACTTCCTTGAGAATATGGCCGTGGTCGTCGAGACAAAGGCCGTAAGGACGGCGAGATAGACATTGAACGCGTCCACGAAGAAAAAATCGCCCCCGGCCAGCATTGGCCCTGACTCGTAGACCTCGAAAGCGAGGAAAATGCTGGCGGCAAAAGTCGCGCCGGAACCGATTATGTTTATCTCATGGGCGTACTTCCTGTCCCCGACGAAAGCGAGGACCGCCGCCGCAAGAAGGCTTGTCACGAGTACTACTAGAAGCGCCATAAAACTTCAGCCTCCGACTGACAAACGCAGTTCATTCGTCCTCCTTGAGCTTTTCCATCTCTTTCAGGTCAAGGCTGTCGAAGGTAGTGCGTATCTGGAAAAAGAATATTCCGAATATGAACGCGGCGATGAGTATGTCCAGGGCCACGCCGAGCTCGACTACCAGCGGCATCCCGTAGGTGGCGCTGGTGGCGGCGAAGAACAGGCCGTTCTCCAGCGACAGGAAGCCGACTATCTGCGTGAGCGCCTTTTTCCTCGTTATCATCATGAGAAGGCCCAGCATGACGGTCGAGAGCGCGACGGCCAGCGTCGAGCGGGTGACGAGCGTCGAAAGCTCCCTTATCGGGGAAGTGAGGTCATAGGAGAATATAACGAGGGCTATGCCTATGATCATGGTCGTGGGTATGTTGACGACTTCCTCGACCTCCTTGTGTATCTTCAACTTGTGTATGAGGACATAGAGTATGTACGGGAGCGCGAAGACCTTGAGCGTAAGCGTCAGCAGGGCCGATATGTACAGGTGATGGAGCCCGGCGGAATAGCCCACCACGGCCGTGCTTATCGAAAGAAGGAGGCCCTGCCATGCGAATATGTGCAAAAGTCCCTGCACTCTCCTCTGCACGAGAAGGGCAAAGGAAGTCAGGAGTATCAAGGCGGCAAGGACGCTGTTTATCTGCGCGGCAAGGCTTAAACTCATCTAATTACTCCAATATGAAATACGAAAGCATGCCGAGAGACGCCAGCAGGAAGGCCATCCCGAGGAACTCAGCCACCCTGAATATCCTCATCTTCGAAAGGCCGGTCTCAACGAGCACGATGAACACTCCCGTGAGGGCGAGCTTTACCGCGAGCGCCACGAGCGCTACGGGCAACATCCCGGGGTCGTCTATTCCGGCAATGCCCCACGGCAGGAAAAGCGCTATGCCGAGCGAGGCGAACAGAAAGAGCTTCATCATGGACGCCCACTCGATAAGCGCGAGGTGGCGGCCCGAGTACTCAAGGAGCATCGCCTCGTGTATCATCGTAAGCTCCAGGTGGGTCGAAGGGTTGTCGACCGGTATCCTGCCGGTCTCGGCTATCGCGATGAGGATGAAGGCGAGAAGCGCGAAAGCCAGCGATGGGCGCAGAACAAAAGACACGGTCGTAAGCTCGTGCACCATGTGCGAAAGCGAAGTCGAATGGCTCACCAGCGAGACGGTAAAGACCGACATCAGCACCGCTGGTTCGGCCAGGGAGGAGACCATCATCTCGCGGCTCGTGCCCATGCCGCCGAAGGCTGTCCCGGTGTCGAGCCCGGCCAGGGCCGTAAAAAAGCGCGCCAGAGCGAATATCGCGACAAGGGCAATGATGTCGGCGGTCGCCGCCAGAGGCAGGTCAGCGGAGACGACCGGTATTATGGCCCCGGCCATGAGAGTCGCGCCGAAGACTATGTACGGCGTCGACCTGAATATCCATGAGGCGTTCTCGGCCAGCACGGTCTCTTTAACAAAGAGCTTCGTGACATCGCGCATGGGCTGCAGGAGCCCAGCGGAGCGCCTTCCCTGCGTCCAGCATTTCAGCATCCTGACCCAGCCCACGAGGAGCGGGCCCCCGAGAAGGACCAGTATCACCTGAAGGCTTTCGATCAATATCGGATAGTATTGTCTTATCATGCGAACACCAGCAGCACGACGAGCGTTATGAAAGAATAAAGGAGGTATATCTGAATCCTGCCGTGCTGGAGCCTGCCGACCTTTCTTGCCAGCCAGAACGAGGCCACCGAGACGGGCTTGTACCCGAAGTTCCAGATATGGTCCCTGACCTTCAGGCGGTACAGGAACTTTTCAGGGAATATCGCGCTCCCCCCGCGGCCGATGACAGTCACCGCCTCTTTTATACTGAAGGCAAAGCCGAATATCCTCCTCGTGGGCATGGACATAGAGGTCGCGGTATACTGCATCCTGCTCGTCATCTTCTCGAAGCCGCAGTCCCACGCCGGAGCCCTTCTTACGGTGCCCCCCCTGGCCCTGAAGATGAGGTACAGTGCGCCGACGACAAGGACCATCCAGAAAAAGACGAGCGGGGCGGAGTACGAGGCCCGTTCCGCGGCGACCGGCGTAAGCCAGAGCCAGCCCGACGCCTTGGCCGTCTCTCCTATGCCGCCGCCGACGACAGACGCAGGCACCGCGTCCAGCCAGCCTATGACGAGGTTGGGGAAAATGCCGAGAAGAAGGCAGGACAGGGCAGCCATTAGCATGCCCGCCCTCATGGGCCAGTCGACCTCGGTGACGAGCGCGCCCTGGCGCCCCCTCCATTTACCGAGGAAAGTAATGCCGAATACCTTAACGAACCCCCGCGCGCCGAGCGCGGCCGTCAACGCTAACGCCGCGGCCCCGAGCGGAATAAGGAGGTTTATGAGCCTTCCGGGCAGGGCCGGGGTCAAGAGGAACGACTGGAAAATGAGCCACTCAGAGACAAAGCCGTTAAAGGGCGGCAGCGCGGAGGCAGAAAGGCACCCGGCGAGAAAGAGCGGGGCAGTCCACTTCATCTTGCCAATCAGCCCCCCCAGCGCCTCCATGCTCCGTTCGTGGGTGGCGTGAAGGATTGCCCCTGCCCCCATAAAAAGGAGCCCCTTGAAAACCGCGTGGTTGAGCATGTGGTAAAAAGCCGCTACCATGGCGAGAGCGGCCAGCGTGTTCAGCTTCAGGTAGGCGAACATCATTGAAAGGCCGACAGCGATGAGTATTATGCCGATGTTCTCAACTGACGAGTAGGCAAGGAGTTTTTTGATATCGCTCTGCATGAGTGCGTACAGTATGCCTAAGACCGCAGAAAAAAGGCCGAGCACCAGAACGAGCCCCCCCCACCACCATTGAGGCGTGCCCATCATGTCAAAACCCACGCGTATTATCCCATAAATGGCGGTCTTGAGCATCACGCCGCTCATGAGGGCCGACACATTGCTCGGGGCCGCCGGGTGAGCCTCAGGCAGCCAGACATGCAGCGGGATGACGCCTGCCTTTGCCGCGAACCCGGCGAAGGCGAGGAGGAAGGCTATGGACGCCCAGACAGCGGGCATATTGGCCGAGCGCATGGCCGAGAAGGTATAGCCGTTGAAGCTCTCGAACCCGGCCGCGAACCCGGCCATTATTCCGAAAGACAGGAGTATCAGGACCGCGCCGATGTGCGCGATGAGTATATAGATAAAGGCGGCCCTCCTGTTCTGTACCTTTTCATCTTCAAAAAAGACGAGAAAAAAGGAAGAGACCGCCATTAGCTCCCAGGCAATCATGAAAAAATAGGCGTCGTCAGACACGAGCACCAGAAGCATGCCCGCCATGAATATATTATAGAAGACCAGGAGCGGAGTCACTGACCTGCGGCCCAGAAAGCCCTTCAGATAACCGATGGAATATACCGATACGAAAAACCCGAGAAGGCCGACAATCGAAACGAAAAATCCGGCCAGCGGGTCGAGCCTCATGTAAAACGGCATGTCCGGCAGGCCGATGGGCAGGACCATGGCTTCGGTTGAGCCTGCAAGCACCGAAAGGAATCCGCCGGAGGCCGCCACGAGGCAGGCGGCCGCGGAAAGCGCGCTCGATAGTTTGACAAGGATGGACTGACGGTTCGCGAAAAGGGCCGAAACAAGGGAGATGCACAGAAAGACGATTATGGACGCGGATACAAGCTCAAACGGGGACGGCATCAGTTCACACGCCTCCCGTGGAAGGCATCTGGCCTTGCCAGCCCTTCGGGCTCAAGCGGAAATAAATAAAAGAAATGATTACTCGTCGTAGTCCCCTGTCTTTTTTATTCAAGAAATAAAAAACGAATCTCGACAGGAATCTTATTCGGTGTGCACAGGAAAAAGGCTCAGGCATAACGATAAGAAAGAGATTGGCTTTAAATCGAGACTGGATTCCATAGTTTGCATAAACGTTGGGCTCTGCCCATTTTTACAGTTTAGGCATGCCATGTCAAGGGAGAAAAACCGGTAAAAGAAAAAAAATCCCTCGTGAGATTAAAAATTACAGCCCACGCCACGGGCAGCACGAAAAAGCCCTTCCGGGCATGGGGCCTCAAAGAGTTCTGCAAATGGCACGGCTGAGAAAATTAACAGCGTAACCATAACCTCTATAGCGGGATTATGGCTCCTTTTTCAGTTCACAATACAAAATGTAAAAAAAAAGGGGTACGGCAAAAGCCGTAACCCCCTCGCAACAATATTAAAGTGAAGCGGCAGACCTGAATCAGCGCCTGCCGTGTTTCCCTTGCTTCACGACCGCCGCGTCAAACCCGGCCTTCTGCTCTGGAGTGAGCATCGAGCGGACTTTTATCATATGGCCATACTTCGCGGCCATGACCTCTTTTTCGAGTCCCGCTATGTGATCGGTCAGCTTTGAGAGCGCTTCCATGTCCGGTTTGTCGCTCGCGACAAGTGTCATCACTTCGGTTTTTTTGAGCCTTATTTCAGCCTTTACGGCGGCAAGGTCTTTTTTGAGGGACACATGAAGACGGTCAAGCTCAGTCTTCTGCTCGCCTGTGAGCGTCTTTTTCCATGCGCTCGATTTGCCGTGTCTGTCCCACATGTGACCGCCTTTAGAATCACATCTTTCATAAGCCTGTTTGCCGGGGTCTGCCTTTTCAGAGGCGAAGCCGCTGCCCGCGACAGCGGTAAAAGATAGCGCCGCCATTATCGCTGCGGCCAGCATGGACTTCCTGAACAGGTTCTTCATCTTCTTTCCTCCTTTTGCGTTACGGTTTCTGACATCAGAGACCTTTGCCAAAGCGCCTTTCCATGCGCTCCCTTCCTCTTTCAAACCTCTTTTCGAGCAGTTTCAGATATTTTTCACGCTGCTCGGGGGTGAGCATGGATTTTTCCGCGAGCATATGTTCGACCACTGCCGCCTCTATCTCCCCCTGGAGCGCGTTTATATCCGCCAGCGCCGCGCCAATAGCTGCCTTGTCCGCTGTCTCTGCCTTTATGAGGCTCAAAAGATGCTCCCTTTTTTTCGAAAGCCCGGCGCGCTTTACCCCGGCTTCAGTTCTGAAAGCGGCATCGGCCTCTTTCATCGAAGCCTGCTGCTCCGGCGAAAGGCCGAGCTTTTCAGCGATCGCGGCGCTCCTGTCCGGCCTGTCCGCTATCCGGCACCGGCTGCCCTGGAAGTAAAAGTATCCGGCAGCGGCGATGATGGTAAAGTTAAAAACGACAGATACCAGAAGTATCAGTTTGAGGGTCTTAGTTTTCATTCCCGTTCTCCCTGGCTGAAAGGTACATGTCCGTCATCGACTCCGGCGTAACCGGATCAAGGTATTCCATTGAAACCGAAGCTACAAGGCTCGCGTCCCCGTTTTCGGCCAGGCCGTTCCCTCCCATTATCTGACCCGACAGGAACCCGGCGGAATAGACGCCCATGAAGACGACCGCCATGAGCGCGGCCGCCTCAAGAAGCTTCAAGTGAGCTGGCATCGTCCAGAGCCAGCTGAACAGGCTTTGCTCGTTTTCAATCGCCCTTATCTCCTTCATCACGCTGAGGGTAAAGCCCTCCGGGGCCCTGAACCTCGGGGCCGAGCGCGCCAAAAGAGCAGCGGACTGCTGCGCTTCGATTTCGCCCGAGCACCGCTGGCATGACTTAAGGTGGCCTTCCAGGGCCTCTTTCTCACTTTCATAGAGCAGGTTGTCGACATGCCCGGCAAATAATTCTCTCGCGTTCTCACAGTTCATTTTTCAAGCTCCTGCAATATAAACGGTTGGCGCCTCATATATGTTCCCTTGAGTCTTCAAGCAGTTTTTTAAGCTCTTCCCTTGCCCTTGAAAGCCTTGATTTTACGGTACCCATTGAAATGTCGAGCGCCTCCGCGATCTCTGAATACGACAGTCCTTCGATATCGCTCAATACAAGCACAGCCCTGAGCTTGTCTGAAAGACGAGTTACTGCCTTTGCGACCGACAGAGCGGACTGTTTCGAGGAAAGGGCGGCCTCAGGCCCGGGGCCGTTTGAAGCGTGCTCATATTCGTATTCTTCCCCCTCGCCGGATGTCCTCACAAGCGAAAGGTGCGCCGGTTTCCTCTTATAGTCGAGGCAGGTATTGATGGCTATGCGGGTTATCCAGGCTGAAAAGCCCGGCATCGGGGTGAACCTGTCGAGGTTCCTGTAGGCTTTGATGAACGAATCCTGCGACGCGTCCTCGGCGTCATGGGGCCCGAGCATGTAGCGGCAGATATTGTAGACCTTGTCCTGGTACTTGAGGACAAGAGTTTCAAAGGCGGAGCTGTCGCCCTGCCTGGCGTTCTCTATGAGAGTCAGTTCATCTTTTTGAATCATACGGGTATATAACGGCCCTGAGCGTGTCCGTGTTCCGTTGGCGGCGCATGAGCTATTCCGCTGACAGGCCCCTTCTGCCAGTCTGCCATGCCCGGAATCTACTCTGGACCGAGTCCAGATAGATGTACACGACCGGGGTTATGTAAAGGGTAAGCAGCTGTGAGAAGACCAGCCCGCCGACTACGGCAAGGCCCAGCGGGCGGCGCGTCTCAGCGCCCGCGCCGAAGCCGAGCGCGATAGGGAGCGTGCCCATGAGGGCGGCCATCGTGGTCATCATTATCGGGCGAAACCTTACCAGAGCGCCCTGGTATATCGCCTCTTCAGGCCCCTTGTTCTCTTTTCTCTGGGCGTCGATGGCAAAGTCTATCATCATGATGGCGTTCTTCTTGACTATGCCGACAAGCATCAAAACGCCGACTATCGAGTAGATATTCAAGTCCTTGCCGAATATCATCAGGGTCAATACCGCGCCAAAGCCCGCCGAAGGCAGCCCGGAGAGGACCGTCAACGGGTGAATGAAGCTCTCGTAGAGTATGCCCAGGACAAGATATATGACGAGGATGGCCATTATGATAAGGACCCACATGCCTCTGGTAGACTCCTGGAACGCCTCAGCCGCGCCCTGAAAGCCGGTTGTTACGCTCGACGGGAGGTTTGAAGCCGCTTCATCAACCTTTGCTACAGCCTGGCTCAAGGCCACGCCTTCCCTCAGGTCGAACGAAATTGTAACCGACGGGTTCTGCCCCTGATGGTTCACGGTAAGCGGGCCGAGCCCCTTTGATATCTCCGCGACCGCGTTCAAAGGCACGAGCTTGCCCTCTGAAGAGCGCACATGGAGCATGGAAAGGGCCGCCGGGTCCATCTGGTATTTCGGGTCGACCTCCATGATGACCGTATACTGGTTATTAGCCGCGTATATGGAAGAGACCTCCCTTGAGCCGTACGCGCTGTAGAGCGTCGACTCTATCTGCTCGGCCGAGATGCCGAGAGTAGAGGCCCTGTCGCGGTCTATGCGGATGTTTATCTGCGGGTTGTTTACCTGCAGGTCGCTGGTCACATCCTGAAGCTCGGGGATCCCCTTGAGAGCACTTTCGAGGACGGCCGCTGACTTGTAGAGCTCGTCCGTATCATTGCCCTGGAGCGTATACTGGTACTGGCTCTTCGTGAGCCTGCCGCCTATGCGTATGGGCGGCGGGTTCTGCATGAAGACCTTTATGCCCGGCACCACAGAGACCTTGGGCCGAAGCTCTTTTATGACTTCGTCCGATGAAAGGGCGCGCTCGCTCCTGTCCTTGAGCCGTATGAATATGCGCCCGGTGTTGCCCGAGTTATTGGGCCCGCCAGCGCCGACGCTCGACATGAACGAGGCGACATTAGGGTCTTTAAGTACTATCGCGGCGACCTGCTGCTGGTGTCTTTTCATATCCTCGAAAGAGATCCCCTGCTGCGCCTCGGTAAAGCAGAATATCTGGCCCGTATCCTCTGAAGGCAAAAAGCCGGCGGGCATGCGCCAGAAAAGAAATAAAGTCGCCACGAGTATGACAAGAGACAAAAGGAGAGTCGCCCTTCTGTAGAGCAGCACCTTTTTCAGGCTCCTCTCATAAAGGCCGAGAAGCCCCAGAAAGCCGTTTTCAAGGGCCATGTAGACTCTCCCGTGGCGCCTGCCGGTCTCGGGCTTCAGGAACCTGCTGCACAGCATGGGCGTCAAGCTCAACGAGATAATGCCGGATATGAGTATGGCCGCGCCGATCGTAATGGCGAACTCGTTCAAGAGCCTGCCGAGTATGCCGCCCATGAAAAGCACGGGTATGAAGACCGCGACCAGTGAAAGGGTCATGGACACGATGGTGAAGCCTATCTCCCTTGAGCCCCTCAAAGCCGCTTCATACGGCTTCTCCCCTTTTTCCATGTGCCTGACGATGTTCTCGAGCATGACTATGGCGTCGTCGACGACAAAGCCCACCGAGAGCGTAAGGGCCATGAGGGAGAGGTTGTTTACGCTGTAGCCCATCATGTGCATGACCGCGAAAGTGCCCACGATGGACATGGGCAAGGCGAGCGACGGTATTATGGTCGAGGAAAGGTTGCGCAGAAAAAGGCCGATGACCATGACGACAAGGGCTATGGTCAGGGCGAGCGTGAACTTTATGTCATGGACAGAGTCGCGTATTGATATGGTGCGGTCGAAAAGTATGTTCAGATTTACGGAGCCGGGCATCTGCTCCCTGAAAGAGGGCAGAAGCTCCTTTATGCTGTCGACCACCTCTATGGTGTTGGTTCCGGGCTGGCGCTGCACCGCGAGTATTATCGCCCGGGTGTCCCTGTACCAGCTCGCTATCTTGTTGTTCTCGACGCTGTCTATTACGCGCCCCAGCTCACGGAGGCGCACCGGCCTGCCGTCACGGTACGCAACAATGACCGGGCTGAACGCTTCGGCATTAAGGAGCTGGCCAGCGGTATTTATCGTAAAAGCCCTGTGAGTGCCGTCAATGGTGCCGGTAGGTATATTGACATTGCTCTGGCGGACGGCGTTTGAGACCTCTTCTATGCCTACGCCCCTGGAGGCGAGCGCGCCGGGGTCGAGCTGCACCCTTACCGCGTACTTCTGCGCCCCGAAGACCTGCACCTGGGCAACGCCGCTTATCATGGACACCCTCTGGGCGATGAGCGTGTCGGCGTACTCGTTCACCTGGGAGAGCGGCAGGGTCGGCGAGCTGAGAGCGAGATACAAAACCGGCTGGTCAGCCGGGTTGACCTTCCGGTACGAAGGCGGGTTGGGCATGTCGCTGGGCAGCTGGTTTGACGCCCTAGCTATCATCGACTGCACATCCTGAGCGGCGGCGTCTATGTCCCTGTCGAGATTGAACTGGAGAGTTATCTGGGTCGAGCCGAGGCCGTTTACCGAGGTCATCGAATCGACCCCGGCTATCGTGGAGAACTGCCTTTCAAGAGGGGTCGCGACCGCCGAAGCCATGGTCTCGGGGTTGGCTCCCGGCAAATTGGCGCTCACGACTACCGTAGGGAAGTCCACGCTCGGCAGCTCGCTTACGGGCAGAGCCCTGTAGCCAGCGACACCGAACAGCAGTATCGCGAGCATGACCAGCGTGGTCATGACCGGGCGGCGTATGAAGCTCTCTGATATGTTCATTTATTCTGTACGGGCGAGTCGCCCTTTATTACGACCTTCATGCCCGGCACAAGCTGGAGCTGCCCGTCGATGACGACTTCTTCCCCGGGGGTTATCCCGCTATTTATAACCGTCTCGTTCTCATGCGTCCTGTCAACTGTAACTGGCTGCTCTTCGGCAGTTGTGCCGTCCTTTATCACGAATACATATTGCCCGGTCTGCCCGGTCATGACCGCCTGCGACGGTACTACTACAGCACCCTTTTGGGTGGCGAGCCTCAAAACTACATTCACGAACTGGCCGGGCCACAATGCCCTGTCCCTGTTCTTGAGCGTAGCCTTCAGGCGTATCGTCCCGGTGGCGCGGTCGACCGCGTTGTCCACGAAGCTGAGTTCCCCTTTGAACTCAGAGGCGCCGTCAATCGACACCCGCACATCGAGGGCGCCTTTTGCCATGTAACTCCTTACGGACGAAAGGGTCTGCTCCGGGAGGGTGAAGCTGGCGTAGATGGGCTCGACCTGGTATATGGTGACAAGCGGCGTCTGGTCGCTCGCCCTTACGATGTTACCTTTATCAAAAGCTGTGGCCCCGGTCTTTCCGGCGAACGGGGCGCGGATATAGCAGTAGCCAAGCTCGAGCCGGGCAGCGTCGACCGAAGCAGCGTCAGCCTCGACTGTCGCTTTCAACGCCTCTGCAGACGCGCGGAACTGCTCGTACTCAGCCTCAGCCACATAGCCCTTGCTCACCAGCTCTTTGTACCGGGCGGCGTCGACCACGGCGTTGTCGGCCTGGGCCTTGTCCCTTGCCAGCTGTGCCTCAGCGCGCTTGAGCGCGACTTCAAAGGGCCGCGGGTCTATCGTAAAGAGCAGGTCGCCCCTGCCCACGAACTGGCCTTCGCTGAAGTGGACCTTCTGCACCGGGCCGTCGATTTGCGGCCTGACCGCGACCGACGAGAAGGCTTCCATCTCACCTATCGCCTTTATCTCAAGCGGTACATCCTTCTGGAGCGCCTTCGCTGTCTTTACAGGCGCTGTTCTGGGCTTGTCCTGCTGTTTTTTCGACCCGCATGAAGCGGCGGCAAAAGGCAGGGCCATAAGGCATGCGGCCACGACTAACCTTTTGAGCAGGCCCTTTCTATCCCTCATCATCATCTCCCGTATCCCCCATCGCCCTCTCAAGGCTTGCCGCAGCTGTCTTGTAATCGGTAAGGGCCTGAATATAAGCGGTCTTCGCGTTGACAAACAAAAGGGCCGCGTCCGTCACCTCTATGGGGCTGCCGACGCCTGCCGAGTACCTGCCGTTGGCTATCTCAAGGTTTTCCTCTGCCTGCCTCAAAGCGAGCTCGGCGGCCGGTATCCTCTCGTCAGCCTCCACCAGGCTCAGGTAGGCCTGCTGTACTTCGAAAATCACATTCTGCCTGACGATGTCTTCGTTGGCGTCAAAGACCGCGAGGTTCGCTTTCGACTCCTGCACCCTGTGCTTAGTTAAAAAGCCGCTGAACAGCGGAAGCGTCAAGTTCACGCCCGCGCTCCAGCCATCGCCGCGAGATGAATCGTCCGTTGACCAGGTATAATCGGCATTGCCCGAGATAAACGGGTAGTAGCCGCTGCGTGCGAACGAAACCGACTCTTCAACGGCCTTCTTGCGCACTGACGCTGCCCTCAGATCCTGCCTTCCCTTCAACGCCCTCGCGGCCGCCTCATCGAGAGTCATATCGACCCTTTCGAGACTGAGGTCGTCGATGACCTCGAAGTTCGGCGCGTCAGGTAAGCCCATCGCATTTTTAAGCCTTGCCATCGACAGCCTTACCTCGTTTTCAGACCTTATCAGGGCAACCTTCGCGTTGCTCAGGTCTACCTCGGCCCTGGTCACATCGAACCGGGGCCTGAGGCCCACCTCGAAAAAGCCCCTGGCCTGCTCAAGCTGTCTTTCAAACTGTTTTATTATCTCTCTCGCGAGATCCGCGTTCCGTTTTGCCTGAAGCAGGCCGTAGTAGGCCTGCTTGGTGTTGAAGGCCGTGACAGAGGCCGTGTTCTGGAGGTCGAAACGGAATGCTCCGGTGCTCAGTTCCTGTATCTTCACCTGGGAGGATGTCCTGCCGAAGTCATAGATGTTCTGGAAAAGGTTTACGCTGCTGGAGAAATTCCCGCCCTCGCCTGCCCTGTCAGAAGTGGACGAGGAATCGTTCAAATCGTAACCCACGGACAGGTCGACTATCGGGTAATACGCGCCTTCGGCCTGGCGTACCCTGCTCTGGCTTGCGGCCGCCTGAGCGGCCGCTGCCCTGATGTTGGGCTGTCTTTTGAGGGCGATATCCAGACACCTTTGCAGGTCAAGGGTCTCGCCAGCGGCTTGCTGCGTCCCATTGGAGACCTCCGCGAAGGACGCGCTGAAAGGAACGGCGATAAGAATAGCTGTCAGTAGAATCGAAAAAGTCCGAACCATATCCACCTTCAGGCCGACCCTTGAGCGGGGGCCTGAGCAATTTAATAACTTACATATTAACGCAAATCACGAGAAATTTGTTCCATATTCCAGAATAATTGATTTGTCATTGCGAGCACAGCGACAATTTTCGCGGGATAGCAAAAATTGAACTTCGAGCGATCGCGGGCCATAAAGGTCAAGCCCCACGGACGGGGCGAGATAAGCAATCTTTGTCGCTTCGCTCCTCGCAATGACACTAAACTGTCCATTTGCCGGAATCAGGTAGTCTGGGTTGACGGCTTAAATTCCAGGGTGGAACGGCAGGATTGTGCGGAAAGCTCAGAGTGGCAGATAAAAAAAAGGGCGGCCCTGAAGGCCGCCCTGGCTGGTTATTGTTTTCTGGTGTACTTCATTTCCATCATCTTTTCTTCCTGGCCTCCAAGGACGGTGCCGTACATCTCAAACGACATCGTATTGTCATCCTGGAGCCTGCACACGGAACGCCATTCCATGGGGCCCCTTACCGGGTCGTCGTAACGGCTTTTCTGCGTGAAGCTCTTGCCGTCGGCTTCAATGGGGCCTTCAAAGTACCAGATGGCCGTGCTCGTCGAGTCCATCCAGGTAGACACGAACTTTCTGGTATGGTTGTCGTACCCAGTGAACCCGATGCCGGTGAATTGAGTTCCCATCATCTCACCAGTGCACTCCTGCTGCAGGTAATGCCCGCCAAGTACCATCCTCTGTTCGCAGACGCCTGCCGATTCCTCGGGTGGCTTGCCGGGCTCCATCCAAGACCTTGTCAGGGTGTTCCATGTTCCCGCCATCCTTGACAACAGCTTATGCGCTTCGCCCGGGGTTCCCAGTTTCTTGTAAACTTCCATTTCGGCTTCTATATCTCTTTTTTCTTCGCGTTTTCTTTCGGTCGCCATCACATGCCTCCTTTATTCACCAGCGGCCCCATACGCCCCCCCCAGTGAACATTGCCTGTTTTGCGGTGATTTTCTCATGACTTCGAAAGGTATTCGGCGAGCTTGTCCAGGGTCTCTGCCCAGCCCTGCCTGGCCCCCGAACTCTCCGCGAGCGATTCAGACACGCTCTGGCGCACAGTGAGCCCGGTCTTGCCGTCAAGGTCGTCGAATGTCACGGTAACAGTCGTCTCAACAGGCCAGTCGGCGCTCATCCCATAGTCAACCGGCTGGACAGTGTTGCCTTTCTCGTCAGAGAAAACATCCGTAAGGACGAGCCGCTCCGGCTCGACTATCTCGCGGTAGACGCTTTTACCCCAATAGTCCCGGCCCTCTGGAGAGCGCATGCAGTAGTGAACCACTCCGCCGACCCTGAGGTCGATTTCGCAGAAAGGCAGCGTAAAGCCCTTGGGGCCGAACCATCGCGCCATTTGCCGCTGGTCTGTCCAGGCCTTGAAAACGGCTTCCTGCGGAGCGTCGATGACGCGCGTCAGGACAAGCTCCTGCCCGGAAGGCTCGGGGCCTTTTCTAACCGCCGTATCCCTCGCCATAGCCACACCTCCTAAGTACCGAAAATGATTGTCACTTTCACCATATTTTGAGTATAGACCCGGGGCAAGGGACGGTCAAGAAGGGGCGAGGAAGGCAGGGGTGGGTTACATACCTGCTGGATTGCCTTTTTTTGGAGGTTTGATATTATTGTAACCGTTTATTCCATCTAATTCGTCCACATATGGTGGTTCTATCTCATGGCGTCCCGCTCAAGCGTATTCACTACGATTATAGTTATAGAGACACTACTGCTGCTGGGCGCCAGCGACATTTCTTTATCTGGGTGGAATGTTCATCCTCCTCGCAGGATTCTTTCAGGCAAATAAGGGCGGCGTCACTCCGGTATTCCTTATGATTGCAGGCATCTTGCTTGTGCCCGGGTACGGCCTGTTTTCACTTTGGTGGCTTGTCATTAAATTCCGGAAGATCTCTCTTTCTACTGTGCCATTTTTTATTTATGGCGGTCTCGCCGCCGGGACACTGACTGGGCTGCTGTTTATCTCACCGTTTTTGCGCGGTGGATTCGGTCCACCAACTCCGTATATTACGATGTACGATAACTTCAAAAGCTTCGTCATGATTGGAGGCGGGCCGTTAATCGTATTGATTACGCTTATTTTGTTGCTGTGGTTAAAAGAGAAATAACGGCGGCTTTGTTTTTCATCCGGAAAATCAAGGTCGACGCCGTGAAAGTGGAAACTTCCCGCCTGTTTGGAAACGATCAAGCTAATTTCAGCACGGTCAAAATTAAGGAAAGATTGACATTAAAATGAAACTCGTATAAATCATAAACAATCATCGATAACTGAACAGGAATATTAAAAGAACCAAAAAGCGATTCAGCTATGGCCCCTGTAGTATGGGCTAATGCACCAGATATCAGGAACCCGGATGAAACAAAGGGATAAAATAGTTCTTACCGCACTGTTTTCGGGAATAGTTGTTTTTCTCATTTATTTGCCGGCTCTTTTTAATGGATTCGTTAATTGGGATGACAGCATTTATGTACATGAAAACTATGGTATTCATAAAATAGGAGCGAACTTTTTACAATGGGCATTCAGCACCACCATAGGAGGAAATTGGCACCCTCTGACAATCATTTCTTTAGCAATTGACTATCAGGTTTGGGGGCTGAATCCTTTTGGCTATCATCTCGTAAACAATCTCTTACATGCCCTTAATGCTTCCCTTTTCACTTTACTGGTTATAATTCTGTACAAAAAAATACTTCCTGAAACCAGCACAGGGAATCTCCTGCTGGGAGGGCTTTTGGCCTCCTTTTTATGGGGGCTTCATCCGCAAAGAGTTGAATCCGTCGCGTGGATTTCCGAAAGAAAAGATGTTCTAAGCACTTTTTTTTATCTTCTCAGCCTGATCACTTACACAAAGTTCAGAGTTGCCAATTCAAAATCCGCCTACGCAATCACTCTCGTCTTGTTCCTCTTTGCGCTTATGAGTAAAGCAATGGCTATTTCTCTTCCTGTCGTAATGATAATAATTGATTTCATCTGGATTGATGACGAAAAAAAATTCAAAGTCTCAATCTTCAATAAAATACCCTTTTTCTTAATAGCCTGCCTAATAGCCTTCTTGACTATCTGGACGCAAACGCAAGCAGGCGCGGTGACTTCCGAATCGTTTGATATGTCCTTTAGAATCTTGAATGCAATCAGGTCATACGGATTTTATATATATAAAATGTTTATTCCGGTTGGCCTTGCTCCGTATTACCCCTTAATGCCGGACATCTCGTTGAAGGTTGTGGTTTTAAGTTCAGGGCTGCTTTTGGCAGTATCGGCTGCGACTATATGGGCTTACGCGAAAGGCAATAGATTTTTTCTGGCAGCCTGGGTGTGCTTTTTAATTACCCTGGCCCCTGTCAGTGGAATAATCCAGGTCGGAACGCAAGCAGCCGCCGACAGATACACATACCTTCCGTCATTGCCTTTGTTTATGGCCATTGGAATTGGCTCAATTCATTCGTTGCAAAAATGGGTAAAGATTAGAACTATCGCATTTGCATTCTTAATCGTCGCGAATCTCACCTTTTCTTTTTTAACAATTAAACAGATTGGAATATGGAAAGACGCGATTGCTTTATGGGAACATGAGATAAAGCACTACCCTGTGGTTTTCGCTTATTTAAATCGTGCTCCGATACTCTATAATCTCAAGCGATACAAAGAAGCAATAGAGGATTACAGCATTGCGCTGGATTCCTTAGAGGATAAAAATCTGCTTTCAAATACCTATGTGAGAAGAGGATTGGCTTTTCAAGCAATAGGTGCGTTCCAACAAGCTAAAAATGATTATAGCGCTGCGATAAGTTTTAACCCGCGGAACATTGGCGCTTATAACAATAGAGCGAACATATACAAAAAACATTTTGAATACGGTCTGGCCGTACGAGATTACCAGAGCGCAATCAGCATAGGTGGCGATAACCCGGTAATCTATTTTAATCTTGGCAGAACTTATTTAGATATGGGCGATACCGCGAATGGGACTGTTATGATCGAAAAGGCCAGCAACATGGGTCTCCAGGCAGCAAAAGACTTTTTGAAAGAACCATAAAGTGAACTACTGCGGGCTGCTTTTCCACCCGGTTTAGTCCAGGCCGTCACCCCGCTGGTATTACATCACTGAGAGAAACGGCGGGAAAATAAAGAGGGGGCTCCCACTGGGATTCAGCTCGTCCATCCCTGGACTCACCCCCTTTGGGCTTTTGCGCTTCGCGCAAAACTGCAATCTTGCTGTCCCTGCAAGATTGTCGAACCCCTCCGGGGTTCTCATCCCGGTACACAAATAAAAAAAGGCGCCATATAAATATGGCGCCTTTTTCTATTTTGGCGTCCCCACGGGGATTCGAACCCCGGTCGCCGCCGTGAAAGGGCGGTGTCCTTGGCCTCTAGACGATGGGGACATTCGTATTTTTTATGGTGAGCCGCCCGGGACTCGAACCCGGGGCCACCTGCTTAAAAGGCAGATGCTCTACCAACTGAGCTAGCGGCTCCAAGACCAGGTCAAAACCCAGACCCGTTAAGCTATCACAAGCTCTTGGAGCTTGTCAAATCAAAAAACAAGCTTTTGCGGGAGTTTTTCATGCCTCGCTTCTGAGGAGCTTCAACGAGTCCTGTACGGCCTTGCGCCTTATGTGCCTGCACTTGCAATAAACGGCGCACACAAAGTCTTCCTGCTCGGCGGGCCTCAAAGACCTGTAAAGCCTCAAGAGCAGCCGCTCCCTGGGGGCCAGTTCCGGCTGAGGCTTTATTTCATCGCACGAGCTGAAAAAATAAGACGGGTCAGCGCCCATCGCGCCGGCGATCTTTATCCATTCATCGGTCGTTATAGGTACGGAACCGCCTTCTTTCCTGAGGTAGGTAGTCCGGTCTACCCCGACCCTGCCCGCGACATAGTCCTGCCTCAAGGCGAGCTCTTCCCTCAATGACTTGAGCCTTTTCAGGACTTTTTGTACGGAACTGCCGCCCATTTTCCCTCTTGAAACCGATTGCCGGGGCTCCTTCGGTTTCAGCAAAATGATTTTAAAAAGAAGCGGGACGGTCGGTCGGGCAGCGTGGCCTGGCCCCGCGGCTTCACAGCTTCACGGTCCTTCTCAGAAAGTCCTTGACCTCGAGGACAAAATCCCTGGTCTGATAAAAACGGAGCAGGGAGTCGCTTTCGCCGTAGTCGATAGCCGCGTTGTAAGCCCACGCGTCCTTCGAAGTTTCAAGCTTCTCTATGCAGGGGTCGAGCTTCGAGCTGTACCTCTGCAAGGCGGTCATGAAACTGACGAACCGTTCCTTATGCGGGTTGTCGAAGCCGACAGTGAGAAATGCGGCAGCTGCCGCATGGTAAGCCGAATAATAGGACGAGGTCGCCGAAGGCGTGTATAGGCCATACTTCTGCAGATGCTCCGCGGCAGCCAGATACTCCTCAGCCTTTTTGAACTCGACCCTTATCCTGTCCCTTCGCCTGGGGTCCACAAATACGCTCCTTGAGCACCCCTTGAACGGTCATCTACGGATAGCGCGCGACCTGCAGTTCTGGAATACCGCCTTGGGAAAAGCCCTTCTCGAAGATTTTTAAATACATCAAAACGGCATCAAATGTCAAACACTCCATCCCTGCCGCCGTGTTTTTTTAATTGATTATACATTTTACTTCGGAAAAAGCTCCGGATTCTTTAAAAATTAATAACAGCACAAGGGTTTTCCCGGAATGCGATTGTCCCTGAGCCTTTCTTATAGTATCATTTGCGTTAATGCCAGGTATACTCAGCCGCTACATATTAAAGGAAATCAGCGTACCCTTTGCCCTGAGCCTTGCCATACTGACCGCGACGGCCCTTTTGAGCAAGGCCGTAAAGCTCATAGAGCTGATGGTCACCCAGGGCGTAGGCGGCTCGTTCATTTTCTGGTTCATGGCCTCGGTCGCTCCGTCCTTCCTCATCTACACGCTCCCGATATCGTTCCTCATAGGCGTGCTCGTGGCGTTCACCCGTCTGAGTTCCGACAGCGAGGTGACGGCCATAAAGGCCTCTGGCCTCGGCCTTGGCGCCATGCTCCGGCCCGTCATGCTCCTCGCGCTCTTTGTCTACGCCTTAACGCTTGGCGTCACGCTCTACCTGTTCCCCTGGGGCAACCTGAACATGAAAGCCCTTTTTTTCGACGCTTCGAAGGACAGGTTCATCTCCGGCCTCGATGAAAAAACCTTTTACGACAGGTTCAAGGGCATCGTCCTGTATGTCGACAAGATAAACGCCAGGACCGGCGAGATGGAAGGCATATTCATATCTGAACGGGGCGGCAAGGAAGAGTCAAATGTGTTTTTCGCCACGAAGGGCGTCTTCTCTCCGGCCACTGAGCGCTATACCGTATATCTGAAACTTAACGACGGCGCCATACACAGAAAGACCAACGGCGGCGGGACATATCACATAGCCGACTTCGCCTCCTACACGCTGGAACTCGGCCTTGCCGGCCAGCCCGGAGCCGCTGGCGAGAAGGCCAACAGGGAGCTTTACCTGGGCGAGCTGATGGACAAGGCAAAGGCCACTGAGGCCCGCGGGGAAGACCCTGCGCCGTACCTGATAGACCTGCACAAGAGGTTCGCCCTGCCTGCCTCTGTCTTCGTTTTCGCCTTGCTGGGCGTGCCGCTGGGCATCCAGAAGATACGCGCGGCCAAGTTTACCGGCTTTTCGATCGCCCTCGGCGTGGTGCTCGTCTACTATGTGCTTTCCACCGCCTTTGAGGCAATAGGCGAAACAGGCTCCATGAACGCGATAGCCGCCGTGTGGGCGTCAGATGTCATATTCCTGGCCGCGGGCCTCTTTGTTTTTTACCGGGCCTCGAAGGAAAAACCGCTTAACCCGTTCTCGTTCAGGTTCGGGGGAAAGAACGGAGGCGGCCAGTGAAGATACTCGAAAAACATGTACTCGAAGAATTTCTGAGGCTCCTCGTGATGGCGCTGGCCGGGTTCATCGTGCTCTTTATCACGGTCGACCTTTTCGAGAATGTTGACACGCTCATGGAGCACAAGGTCCCGGCCCTGGCCTCGTTCATTTTCTTCATCTATAAACTGCCGTTCATCATAGGCCAGGTCTCCCCTGTGGCCGTGCTTGTCGCCGTGCTCCTGTCACTGGGCATACTTTCAAAACACGGCGAGATAACCGCGATGAAGGCCGGGGGCGTAAAGCTCCTCCGGACGGTATATCCGCTGCTTGCGGCTGGCCTGGCCATAAGCCTCGCCATAATCCTCATGAACGAGTACATAACGCCAGCGGCCCAGAAAAAGGTGGACACCTTCAGGAAGCAGTGGTTCGGAGTGCAGGGCGGCACCTTCGGCAAGGAGGGCCTCTGGGTGAAGAGCGACGGCGGGATACTGAACATCCGCCACATAGATTTCCGCAAAAACGAGCTCTTCGGCATCACATATTACGAGGTGCAAAAACCATTCAAGGTCTCGAGCAGGGTCGAGGCGCCCTCTGCCGCCTGGCTGAACAACAAATGGGTGGCCCAAACCGCGGCCGTCTGGACATTCACCCGGGAAGGAGAGGCGCTCGCCAGCGTCAGGGAGCAGTTCGTGCTTAAAGGGCTTGCTGAGCCCGAAGACCTCGTGAACCTCGAGAACT
>Ga0154366_149_pt1 | contig 34226 bp, 35 predicted proteins | sample RifGroA2_FD_115894 | JGI IMG/M metagenome (GOLD analysis project Ga0154366, IMG submission 115894) | Deltaproteobacteria bacterium GWA2_54_12
AGCGGCAGAGTGCCACCTTCACACGGTGGAAGTCACAGGTTCAAATCCTGTACCGCCCACCATTTTTAAAATGTCCACACATTCACCCTCTGTTTTCCACTTTGTTATCCATATGAATCAGCCTGGAATTATTATCATTAAATAAGCCTTTATTATTCATATTGACAGTCTTTTTCAAAAGGTCTATAATTTGTTAAATAATGTTTGTATGTCCCCTTCTTGATTAACACCGGGTGACAAAGCACCTCGGCAAATTCTTGCAGCTCCGGCTTTCCCAAAAGCTCCGCTCTCGTACTGAATTGCCCTCTTTGCCACTCTCCTGAGAACGCGGAAAATTGCTTCAGGACCGGTTATCGTGTGACCCTCAACCAAGATGACACAACAAGATAATGTGAGTAAAGGAGAGTAAAATGGGCGTCAGTTATTCAGATATAATAGAGAGGATGAGATGGGCCGGCAAGCTCAAGAACGACTCTGCCGTTGCCAGGGTGCTTGGCGTAACCCCGCAGGCCCTCTCCAACTATAAGAAAAGGGGCGAGATGCCGACCGACCTGGTCCTGAGGTTCGCGAACATCTACGGCCTTTCGGTCGACTGGCTCATCTCCGGCGAAGGCGAGATGTACAAGCCCGGAAGAGGCGGCGAGTTCGCCGCCAAGGGCTATATGATAGCCGCTGAAGAGTCGAGCGCCTACGGCAAGGAAGGCAAAGAGTTCAGGCCTCCTGATTTTGCCTCGCTCTCCCCTGACGAGATAATTTATGTCGGCAAGCTCCTTAAGATCCTCCGCAGCAGCAACAAAAGCACAGCCGCTGCCATCAAGTACAGCGTGGACGCTTTCCTGAAGGCATCCGAGCTGCCGGTTGAGGCGTATGAGCCTGAGAAGGAAGCCGTAAACAAGAATTAAGGTCTAAAAATTGCTCTTTTTCCTGATCTCTTCGTCAGGGCGTAAATAAAAATGCTCACATATTGTCATATAAGCTCCGCTTTTTATTTCCACCCTTCCTCGACCTCAGAAAAAATATCTAATTTTTAGAGTAGCGATAAGTTAAAAGACTCAAAGGCCGCGTCCTGAAAAGGACGCGGCCTTTTTTCATTTCAGGAGCGCCCGGCTTACCATTGTTGACCGGATGGAATCTATATGGTAATTTCACAACTTATGGGAAAAGGCTTCTCTCTTACTGTTCTGGATGGTTGGCTTGCTCCTTCAAGCGAGGCCGCGTCCAGATTGCTCGATGGCTTGCTGGCGCATGAAAAGCTCCTCCTTTTTTCGGAAGGCTCCATGACCCTTGAGCTCGAGCTCTTGACCGGAAAGCGGGTTGATGTGGAACTCAAGCTCAAGGACGAGCGCGCCCTTACCGGAGAGGAAGCTGAATTCCTCGGCGTAGAGCCGGGCGCGCCTGCCATGGAACGGGAGGTCTGGCTTGTTGCCGGAGGGACAAAGCTCCTTTACGCCCACACTCTCATCCCTGTGCAATGTCTCGACAAAGAGGTCAGGCGCGCCCTTGACGAGAAAAGCTTGGAGCCCCTGGGAAGGGTGCTCTCTTCCAGAGGAATACTCTTTGCCAAAGAAAAGCTTGAAGCCGGTTTGGTCAGATGTGAGGCCGCTTCAAAAGACCTTGAACTGAACCCTGAAGCGTCCCTGTACGCGAGACGCTACATACTTTACAACAAGGGGACGCGGAACTGGGTAATAAAGGCCGCCGTAACCGAAGTCTTCAGCCCCACTCTGGTTGGCGCTGAGGGGGCCGCGAAGTGAGCGCCTGCGCCCCTGCCCTGGGGAAGCTGTCCGCAATATCAGACCTCGTGCGCCTGCCTAAACAGCAGGGCACGCTTTTGTTGCTCTGGCCGACAATGTGGTCGCTTTTCATTGCTTCCAGCGGCGCGCCTTCGTGGAAGCACATTCTGATATTCCTGCTGGGCACCTTCTTTATGAGGAGCGCGGGCTGCGCCATAAATGACCTGGCTGACAGGAAGTTCGACCCCGAAGTGGAAAGGACCAGGACAAGGCCCCTGGCAAGCGGCAGACTCAAGCCCGTTGAGGCGCTCTTTGTGTTCGCCCTTCTCACTTTTTTGGCCTTCATTCTTGTCCTTCAGCTCAACACCCTGACGGTCATGCTCTCGCTTGCGGGCCTCGCGCTCGCGGCTGTCTACCCTTTCGTGAAAAGGGTGAGCCACTTCCCGCAGGTCGTCCTGGGCATGGCCTTTGGCTGGGGTTCGGTCATGGCCTGGAGCGCCGTGCGCGGCGAGCTATCTGTTGTGCCGTTTCTCATATTCGTGGGGAACATATTCTGGTCAACGGCATATGACACCATATACGCTCTCATGGACAAGGAAGACGATATAAAGATAGGCGTCAAATCGACGGCCATATTCTTCGGCAGCCATGTTTTCAACGCCCTCGTGGCGCTTTATTTATTGACCTGCCTGGCGCTCGGAGCCGCTGGAATTATCGAAGGGCTCGGCCTTGTTTATCTTGCCGGCCTGGTCATCTGTCTTGTGCTGTTCCTTGCGGTAGTAGGCATGGTAAAATCAAACCCGACAAGACAGACTGCGAACTGGGGCTTTATAGCGAACGCTTTCATCGGCGGGGTGCTGCTTGTTTTCATAATAATCGATATGAATTTATAAAGGTGGCCGATGCCGTACACAGACCTGCGGGAGTACCTCGAAGAGCTTGAAAAAAAAGGGCTCCTCAAAAGGATAAAGACAGAGGTCGACCCTGACCTTGAAGTAGCCGAGATACAGGACAGGCTCGTCAGAAGCGGCGGCCCGGCTGTTATCTTCGAGAAGGTCAAAGGCCACTCCATGCCGATAGTCGCCAACCTGTTCGGCACAAGGGAGCGGGTCGCGCTCGGCCTCGGAGTAAACGAAGAAGACCTCGGCGAGATAGGCCAGTTCATAGCCATGCTTCAGAGGCCCGAGCCGCCAGAGGGGCTCTGGGACGCGGTGAAGAAGATCCCGTTCTTCGGGAAAGTGCTGACGCTCGGCCCCAAGACCGTAAGGAGCGGCCCCTGCCAGGAGGTAGTACATACCGACAACGCCGACCTCTCGAAGATACCTATAATAAAATGCTGGCCCGGGGACGCGGCCCCTCTCATCACATGGCCTCTTGTCATAACTCAATCCCCTGATGGCGGCCCGTACAATGTCGGCGTCTACAGGATGCAGTACCTTGATTCAAAGCGCGCCATCATGCGCTGGCTCAAGCACAGGGGCGGGGCGACCCACCAGAGGCAGTGGGAAGCCGCGGGCAAAGCAATGCCGGTTGCCATTGCGATTGGCTGCGACCCGGCGACCATTATCGCAGGTGTAACGCCTGTCCCCGAAAATGTCGGCGAGTACCATTTCGCCGGAGTTTTGAGAAAGAAAGCTATAGAGCTGGTCGAGTGCAAGACAATACCTCTGAAAGTCCCCGCGACCGCCGAGATAATCATCGAAGGCGAGATAAGGCATGAAGACCTGGCGATGGAAGGGCCGTTCGGCGACCACACCGGCTACTATAACGCGGCTGAGCCCTTTCCGGTTTTCCATGTGAAGGCCATAACGCACAGGAAAGACCCGCTCTACCTGACGACCATAACCGGAAGGCCGCCAAAGGAGGACGCTGTAATCGGCACCGTCCTCAACAAGCTCTATTTGCCGTCTCTCAAGCTCCAGTTCCCTGAGGTCGTTGATTTCAGCCTCCCGATGGAGGCGGTCTCATACAGGATAGCGGTCGTCTCGATTAAAAAAGAATACCCCGGACACGCCCGCAGGATAATGATGGGCCTCTGGGGGATCTTAAAGCAGTTCACTTATGTGAAGTACATAATTGTCGTCGACGAAGACATAGATGTGCACAACTGGGCAGATGTAATCTGGGCCATCTCCACGAGGGTCGACCCGAAGAGGGATAGCTTCTTTGTCGAGAACACGCCGATCGACTATCTTGATTTTTCTTCCCCGCTGGATTCCCTCGGGTCCAAGATGGGAATAGACGCGACGAACAAGTACCCGCCAGAGGTCACGCGCAGGTGGGGCGAGACAATGAAGATGGACAAGGCAACCGTCGAGCTCGTCGACAGGAAGTGGAAGGATTACGGGTTTTGATTTGTGATTGCGAGGAGCAAAGCGACGAAGCGATCTCGCAGTTGGTGTTATAAAAAACGAGATTGCTTTGCTCGCAAAGACAACCAGAGAGAAGAGGACTATGACAACAGACGCCGAAAAATTTGACCAGTGGGGCCGCGAGTGGTGGAACCCGGCAGGAAAGCTCTTCTCGCTGCACAGGATAAATCCGCTGCGCTTCGAGTACTTCTCAAACGCGGCAGGCTCACTTGACGGAAAGGCGGTCCTCGATGTCGGATGCGGCGGCGGCCTTCTTGCCGAAGAGTTCGCCAAGGCGGGCTCTGTTGTGACCGGCATAGACCTTTCGCCGGTGGCGATAGAGGCGGCCAGCAGGCACGCGAATGAGTCGGGTTTATCCATTGATTACAAAGTCGGCTCGCCGCAAACGCTCGCCAAAGAGCGGCAGGTCTTTGACATCATCGTCTGCGCCGAAGTACTGGAACATGTCGACGACCTTGGCGCGTTTTTGAAAGACACCCTTTCCATGCTTAAATCCGGCGGGCTTTTTTTCTTCGGGACGATTAACAAAACGGTAAGGGCGCGCTTTCTCGCGCTGTTCGTTGCCGAAGACCTCCTCGGCATGGTGCCCCGGGGCACGCACGACTACAACAGGTTCGTGAGGCCTTCGGTCCTCAAGGAGCTTCTCGAAGACAACGGCGTGGAGATGAAGGAATTGAAGGGCATGAGCTATGACCCGTTGAAGCTCGAGTTCAGGATATCAAATGACACTTCAGTCAACTATCTCGGTTACGCCGTGAAGAGGTAAAATTTTTTTGATGTTCCTTCTAATGGCCGTCATATTGACTTTTCTTACGGTCGCCGTCCCTCTGCTTGCGACAGCCTGGCTGTGGAAAGGCAAGTACAAGAGCAGGGTCGACTGGCTTCTGCGTGTTTTTGTCTCAACCGCCGTGGTCGTTTTTTTCGTGCTCGCTGGCACATGGGTATTCCTTAGCGTATGGCTCAAGTATGTCGTAAAAGCCCTTTTCATCTTCGCGGTCATAAAGACCTTTCCCAGGCTCGAGGACAGAAAGATATTCGGCAAGAGGGATAGCCTTGGCAAGGTCAGTTATAACGGCCGCATAGCCGTGCTCGTAATATTTGTGGCCCTCGACTTCTTTGTCATAAAGGGCAGGTTCTTCAAGGGCGAAACAATAGACTTGAGCTTCCCCTTGAGGGACGGCAGGTTTCTCGTGGTGCAGGGCGGGGCCAGCCCGATAACGAACTTTTTTCATAACAGCGACCCGTCGCAGAAGTACGCGCTTGATATTGTGAAGCTCAACGCCGTCGGGAACAGGGCCAACGGATTTTTTCCGGAGGAGCTCTCCAGGTACAAGGCATTCGGAGAGGTCGTCTACAGCCCATGCTCTGGCGTCATCGCTGGAGTGGCCGACGGCCTGCCCGATAACAAGCCGAGAGAAGCTGACGCGAAAAACCCGGCCGGCAACCACATAGTAATAGACTGCGGGCAAGCAAGGGTACTGCTGGCGCATCTGATGAACGGCAGCATCACAGTAAAAGCCGGGCAGTTCGTAAAGGGCAGCCAGGTAATCGGCCGGGTGGGAAACTCGGGGAACACGGCTGAGCCGCACCTCCACATACAGGCATGGAAAATAGACAAGGCGGATGAAGCCGTCCCTCTCACCTTCGGCGGGGAATTCCTCGTCATGAACAGCACCTTAAGGAATTAGGGATATGACAGAACGAAAAAAAAATCTTCTCATCTGGACTTTACTGATAATAGCGTCGGCGGTAAGCGCGTGGTTTATCGTGGCTGGCAAGATGGCTTACATGGAAAGGGAGTTCGTTGACTTCGGCGCGGCAAAGGCCGCGGGCGAGTTTGAAAAAGGATGGCTACCCGGCTTCCTGCCTTCGAGCGCGACGGCCATAAAGGCAATAAACAACACGGATAATAAATCCGCTCTTGTCTCTTTCAGTTACGCCGGGGACCTTGATATGAGCGGGTGCAAAGAGTTGTCCCTTCTAGAGGCAACGCTTCCGGCCGAAAGGATCGTCCTGTGGTGGCCCGAAGAGCTTACGAAAAAGGGCACTCAGCAAGCGGGCTACGCCTTCTTTAAATGTGGCGACGGGCAGGCTGCGGTGAACGCGGGGAAAAAGGAAGTTTATTTCTGGAAGTGAGTTTAACTACCCCATTTTTCTAAATGAGGAATGAGGGGGATTAAAATAATCTCCCCTGCCCCTCTTTAGAAAAGAGGGGTTCACCCAGCCTTCTCAATATCTCCCGCTATCCTCTTCGCAGCTTCTACCGGGTCAGGCGCATTTCTTATCGGCCTTCCGACGACTATATAATCAGCTCCGTTTTTAATTGCTTCGAACGGAGTCACCACCCTCTTCTGGTCGCCGGCCGCGTCGTCAGCTGACCTTACGCCCGGCGTCACGATGAGAAAGTCCGGGCCGAACGAATCTCTTATTGCCCTCGCCTCCTGTCCCGAGGACACGATTCCAGCGCAGCCCGCGGCCTTCGCGGATTTTGCCCTGTGAAGGACAAGCGAAGCAGGAGTGAAACTTTTGTCTATCCCGGCTTCGGGGAAGGCGTCAGCGGAAAGGCTCGTAAGGACGGTGACGCCCAATACCTTCGATGCGCCTGCCGCTTCCACCGCGGCCTTCATCATGGCCTGCCCGTCAGAGGTGTGGACTGTGATGAGGTCAACGCCAAGGCTGGACGCAGACTTCATCGCGCCCCTTACCGTCTCTGGTATGTCGTGGAATTTCAGGTCAAGGAATATGCCCCTGCCCCCGTTTTCGCGCACGGCCTTTATTATCTGCGGCCCGCAGGCGACAAAAAGCTCGAGACCTATCTTGAACATGCCGACATGGTCCTTTAAGAGGCCGGTGAATCTGGCGGCCTCTGCTACGCCCGGCACATCAAGGGCGAATATGATGCGGTCCTTCGGGGAGATGGTCATTCAATCACCTTGAGAAAACTTTTTTGTATGTCTTGACTCTGCGGAGATATGGTCCCGGCCCACGATTGTGCGCAAAAAGGCATTTTGGCACAAAGCCTGAAATTGCTTCGCTCTGCTGCCAACGACTTCTGACCAAAAAAAAGGCCCGGCCCTTCAGGGCGCGGGCCTTTTAAGCTCATGCGAATCGATCAGAAATCAGGCTTGTCCTTTGCCGCCTGTCCTTTCTTCGTTTCCTTTTCCTCTTCCTCCATATGCTTCTTGTGGGCTTCCATGAGGTCGGTCATGGTGAAGATCGGGTCTACCTTGACTCCGGTCTCCTTCTCGATCGCCTCGGCCCCGCCCTCTTCCCTGTCAACAAGAGGTATCACGCGCAGGACATTGAAGCCAGCCTCTTTGGCCCTGTTCACGGCCTTTATGGTCGAGGCCCCGGTAGTAATGACATCCTCGACGATGACCACATTGGCCCCTGACTGTACCTTGCCTTCAATGGCGGCCTGGGTTCCGTGGCCCTTCGCTTCTTTCCTCACGATGAAGACATCGAGGTATTTTCCCCTCAGCGTGCACATGAACGCCGCGGCGTAGGCTATGGGATCGGCCCCGAGAGTCATTCCGCCGATGGCGTCGATGGGCGCGAGCTTGAGCTTCTGGAAGTAGGCGTAGCCGATAGGCTCCATCGCCACGGCCGAAAGAGCGGTCTTTTTCACATCTATGTAGACATTGCTCTTTTTGCCGCTCGAGAGGGTGAAGCCCTCTTCGCTGTACTTGAATGAATTGGAATAAAGGGTATGGAGGAGGTCTTTCTTATAGTCCTCCTCCATTATCTGATGGGAGAAATCTTCCATTGTGCCGCTCCTTTGCCTGTTATGGTATATCCTGAATAATATAGTACCAACAGGCTCTGAAATCAAGGACAACGGAACGGAGGTTATTTCCTGGAGCGGAGCTTGAAGGGGATGACATTCCTGCTCCTCTCCCTGTGGAGAACGGAAAGGACGGTCTCGAACCTCTTGTCAGGGTCGACCGCGGCGCTCCTCATTTGCGTAGAAGTAGCCGTAAGCCAGCTCAGGAGATAGTTCTGCTTGTCCGTGAGGCGTTTTGTCTGCGTTATCTCGAAGACCTCTTCCATCGTAGATACTCCAGCTTCCTCCGGGACAGGGAAGATGTCAGGTTTCACCATGCTCCATTTATTCGGGTTCCGTGTAGGTAAATATCTTGTTCTCGTAGTTCCGCAAGACGACCTTGCCCTTTGCCTGGGAAAGGAGGTATGTGGGAGCCACGGGTATCTTGCCGCCCCCGCCGGGCGCGTCCACGACGAATGTCGGGATAGCGTAACCGGTCGTGTGTCCACGGAGCTCTTCTATTATGTTCATGCCTACGGTCACGGGCGTGCGGAAGTGGCCCGTTCCCATCGCCATGTCGCACTGATAGAGGTAATACGGGCGCACCCTTATTTTCAAGAGCTCATGCATGAGCTTTTTCATGGTGGCAGGCCTGTCGTTCACGCCCTTCAAAAGCACCGTCTGGCTGCCGAGCGGTATCCCCGCGTCGGACAGGAGCGTGCATGCTTTCGCGACTTCAGGGGTTATCTCCCTGGGGTGCGAGAAATGGATGCTTATGTAAAGGGGGTGATATTTCTTCAACATGGAGACAAGCTCTTCGGTCACCCTCATGGGAAGCGTTACGGGTACCCTGGTGCCTATCCTTATGATGTCAAGGTGCGGTATGGCCCGAAGCCTTGAGATGTAGTTCTCAAGGATCTCGGACTTCATCATGAGCGGGTCGCCGCCGGAGATGAGGACATCCCTTATTGATTTTTTTGACCTGATATATTTAAGCGCGTCGTCGAATCGGTCGACGGGCATTGGCGGGTGCTCTTCTCCCACCATTCTCTTGCGCGTGCAGTATCTGCAATACATCGCGCAGGAGTCGGTGACAATGAGGAGCGCCCTGTCAGGGTACCTGTGGACAAGGCCCGGCACAGGGGAATGAGAGTCCTCGCCGCATGGGTCTACCATCTCGCAGGGAGCGACGCTGAATTCTTCGAGCCTCGGAATGGCCTGCTTCCTGATGGGGCACTTCGGGTCCTGCCGGTCGATGAGCGAGAAGAAATACGGGGTTATGGCCATCGCGAGCCTGCCGGTGGCCCTCTTGATGCCTTCCTCTTCCCTTCTCGTTAGGGGTATGAGCTCCCTTATGACATCGAGGGATGTTATCCTGTTCCTTAACTGCCATTTCCAGTCGTACCAGCAGTCCGGGCGCGCATCGGGAAAATCGATGTACTCAGAGAGGCTGGACCTGCGGACTGCAAGGTTACTACTGGGCGGTTCAGAGCTTATTGAAAGCCCTTCCATTCGGCTCCTCCTACCTACGCGGGTTTATCGGTTTTTATCAAGCTAAGTTGCGGGTTCTGGATTTCTTCCATAGCCTTTTCATAGGCTATTTTGTATTTGAATCCCTTTTTCAGGTACTTCCAGATGTATTCGACTTTCCTTACATCTTCCTCGGAATATTCCCTGAACTCCTTGTCCCCGATAGTGATCTTCTGGGGCCTGATAAACCCCTTCTGCTCAAGGTAGTAGAGCTTTTGCCGTGGAATATCTATTTTCGCAAGCAGGTCTGGAGTTCGTATGCCCACCCGGTTGTTTACTCCTGTCTGTTGTGAAAAAAGAGTACATTTTTAAGTCTAATATTAATCTTATTACAAGTTTAAACTTATTTTACAATTAAATAAAAACTTGTCAAGTGGAAAACTACTCAAAGCACCCGTTTTTAAAAAACTTTCCAGGGTCCGCAGGGAAGGAACAAGCACTGTAACGCAAATTAAGTCTAAATTTGTTTTTCCAATTCCTTCCTGTTTTATTAAAAACATAGAAATAGGATATATATCAGTGACTTTGATCGAAAAATGTATAAAATAAGGCTGTTTTTGGTTGAAAGACAGCCCTTGTAAACCCTGGGCTTAAACGCCGTAAGGGGGCATTGATTTGGCAAGGGGCTAAAAACATTGACTTTTTTGTTCTTTTTGTTACACTTTAAATTTGTGTGGCCGATAAAAAAGTCCGCGCTGTGAAAAGAGGTATTCAATGAAGAAAACAACCGTCTGGCGTCAGGAGTTTTTCGAAATGGTCGAGCCGATAAGGCTCAGAGAACCGCTTGCCCATATCCTCGGCGCCCAGGATGAAGACGAGCTTTTTGTAATAAACTACACCGACGCGGTCCTGGTCGCCGGACATTCGTGCCCGGCGGTATCAGGGGCCTACAAGGTCACCCAGAAGGCGTTGAAAGCGCTCTACGGAGCCGAGACCCCGGTGAGGGGACAGATAAAGGTGCTCATAAAAGGCGGCCCTGAAGACCTGGCCTACGGCCCGCAATCCCATGTGATCTCGCTCATTACCGGCGCTGCCGGGGCAACCGGCTTCAAGGGGCTGGGCGGCAGGTGGGGCAGGAACAACAGGCTGTTTTTCGATACAGAGGATGTACAGTTCAATACCTTCATCTTCCAGAGGGAAGACAACGGCAAAGCTGTTCAGGTTACTTACAACCCGCAGGCCCTTCCCGGAGACCCGAGGATGAATGATGTAATCCCGCTTGTAATGCGCGGATCAGCCTCAAAGGAGCAAAAGGAGCTTTTCTATTCGCTGTGGCAGGGCAATGTGAAGAGGATACTCCTGGAAGATGAGAAGTATCCCGGCCTTTTCGAGGTAACGGAATTAAAGGACTTCAAGTTTCCCGCTTCCAAAGCGTCTGTTTATTAGAAGATACTGAAAAAAGCCGAATCATGGCAGGTTGCTCAAAAAGTTCCAGATGCTAGAGGCGAGAAGCGAGGAATGAGGCGTTCGTTGTTTGTACGCCGCAATTACGAGCTTTGATGACGACAACGCAGATGGGAAGCTTGAGGCGACCTGAAGGGGCAGGCCCGCAAGGGCTTGCCCCTTTTTTATTCAGAGGAGAGACAAACAACTTCACAAACAATTTTTTCGATATATAATATTGAAGGTCGCATCTTTATTCCGGCTCCATCGCTCAAGGTCAAAATTCGTCCATTAGGAGACTCCATGCCCGTCGGAATGACCCTCACGAAGTTCCTTCACGAAGAACAAATGCGCCACCCTGATTCATCAGGAAACTTCACCTCGCTTTTTTCTGACCTTGTCATCGCGGCCAAGATAATCTCCCGAGAGGTGAGAAAGGCCGGGCTCGGCGGCATAATCGGCGCGGCCGGCACGAAGAATGTGCACGGCGAAGAGGTCCAGAAGCTCGACGAGCTCGCCAATGAGATGTTCGTGCGGACCATGGAACACGGCGGCCACCTCGCGGCGATGGCGTCCGAGGAGATGGACAACATAATCCATGTGGACGGCAGGTACCCCAAGGGGAAATATGTCCTTTTGTTCGACCCGCTCGACGGCTCTTCGAACATCGATGTCAACATATCAGTCGGCACTATATTCTCGATCCTGCGCGTGGAGGACGGCCGTAATGTAACGGAAAAGGATTTTTTAAAGCCCGGCATGGAGCAGGTCTGCGCCGGTTACATCCTCTACGGATCAAGCACCATGCTCGTCTACACTACGGGCCACGGGGTGCACGGCTTCACGCTCGACCCGTCAGTCGGCGAGTTCTTCCTTTCGCACGAGGACATAAAGATCCCGGAGAGGGGAAAGATATTCAGCATCAACGAGGGGAACAGCCGCCACTGGCTTCCCGGCACTGTCCAGTACATGGACAAGATAAAGTCAAACGGCAAGGAGATGACCGCGAGGTATGTTGGCTCGCTCGTGGCGGATTTCCACAGGAACCTGCTGAAGGGCGGTATATTCCTTTACCCGGCTGACAGAAAATCCACAAGGGGCAAGCTCCGGCTCCTGTACGAGGCCAATCCGCTCGCCTTCATAGTCGAGCAGGCGGGAGGCGCGGCATCAACAGGCGAGGGCAGGATAATGGAGGTCGTCCCCGGCGAGCTCCACCAGAGGACGCCGCTTATTATCGGCAGCAGGGCGGATGTCGAGGAGGCTGTCTCGTTCTGTAAGGCGCCCACGGCATAAACCAGCTATCCCATAGAGTTCAAAAACCAAATTTGAGATCAAGCCCCTGGCTAAAACCAGGGGCTTTTTTTTTGAGAGAGTTTTATCTTGGGGCAGGGGGAGAGTAAATTTTCACGGCACCCTGTAGTGGAGCTGAACCAGCCCGCTGTCGAAAGAGGCAGAGTTTACAAGTTCAAGGCCTGTCTCGGTCCATTCGCCGGTAAAAAGCGCAATGCCTCCTCCGAGTATTCTTGGATGAATTGAGATAATGAAGTCATCTATGAGATGCTTAAGGGCGGCAATGGTCTCGGAGCCGCCCACAAGCCAGATATCGCTGCCTGGTTCGTCCTTGAGGCCCTTTGTGAACTCAGCTATATCACCTGAGACAAAGGTCACGGGGCCTGATTTTCCGCTGGCCTTCCTTGTGAAGACATAGCATTGTTTGCCGCTGAAAGGATTATTTTCGAGTGTGAGAGCCTGTTCGTAGGTCTTTCTGCCCGCGACGACAGTGTCTATTGAGGAAAAGAAATCCTTGTAGCCGTAGTCGGCGTCTGTAAAGAGCCAGTCTATCGAGCCGTCCATGCGCGCGATATAACCGTCAAGGCTCGTGGCTATGAAGAGCTTGAGCCTTCTGGCCATTTATGCCGCCGCCCTGAACGCCGCGGCATTATCCCTCGCGAAATCATCGAACGAGAAAGGAGCGCGCCCGGCTATCTCCTCGACAGCCCCTGAGACCCGTTCGGCCCTTCCGTCCCTCTGGAACTCGTAGAGCTCTATCATCGACTCGATAGCCCAGTCCGGCATCCCGGCGGCTTTCATGCCGAGTTTTGCTTCAGCGGGAGAGATGTCCATATACTGGACAGGCCTGCCCGTGGCCCTTGAAATAGCGGCAGCCACGGCGTCCATGGTAACAGGCGCGGGGCCGGTCAACGCATAAGCCCTGTTGACATGCTCTTCCTTGACGCTTCCGGCAAGGAGAGTGGCCGCTACGGCAGCGATATCGCGCGCGTCTATATAGCTCACGGCCGCGTTCTTCAAAGGCAGGTGCAGCCTGCCTGAGGTCCTGATGGAGTCGCTGAAAAAGTTCACGAAGTTCTGCATGAACGAGTTGGGGCGAAGGTGCGTATACGGTATGCCGGACTCCTCTACCCTGGCCTCTGCCATCCTGTGGCCTCGAAGCAGAGTTATGGCTTCGGTTTCAGCCCCGGCGGCCGATTGCCGGACAATATACCTGACGCCTGCCTCAACGGCGCGGTCTATGAAAAAGCCCGCCATCTCGACCTGGCCCGGGCTGAACGGCGTGAGAAGATAGACTTTCTCGATGCCTTTCAGGGCCGCGTCTACTGAGGCCTTGTCAGCGAAATCCATCTCGAAAATCTCTATATTGGCTTCGGCTATCCTGCCTGCCTTTGCTTCCGTATGGACAGCCGCACGCGTAGGCTCGCCCCTTTTAGACAGCTCCCTTACGAGAAAAGAACCCACGGTGCCAGTGGCCCCGGTGACAAGCGTTCTGCTGGGCATAAAATAACACCCCCTGGTTTTTTTGCCTATTTTGAATATATCAGATGAAAGGAGGGTGTCAAACTTCGGAGGTTTTTAAGCAATTAAAGAAAGGAATAAAAAGGCCCCTCCCGCTTGAGGGGAGGGGCCTTGCGGAAAGCGTTGTTATAAGGACTTCCTCGAAGCTGAAAATTGCTCGGCTGTCTCCCTTGATTCGAAGTAAGTCACAGTGCCGTCCTTGTTCCCGATTATGAAGGCCTTTGCCTTGTCGACTTCCTTTCCGGTGACAGGGTCTTTTGAAAAGCGCACTGCCGAATTGTACTTCAATTTACCCACGCACCCGGCGCAGCAGCCGTAATACATCTTCCCGTCTATTTCCACGGGTATCATCTTCATGATGCCGTGCCTGTTCTGTACCATGCAAACGCCAGAGTGCTTGAGGCTCTGGAGCGAGTGCGTTGGAGCCTCTTTCACGGCTGCGGCTTGCATGGCTAAAGCAGGAGCGGCAATTGAGACAAGCACGAGTAAAATGAAAGCCGTTAGTTTTTTCATCATGCGTATCCTCCAAAAGATGAGAACAAAGCAAAAGCATTTTAGCATTTCAGGGCTGGTTTTAAAAGAGCGGCAAAAAGCCTTTTTACTTGCCAATACAGAACGAACTGAAAATTATATCGAGTATGTCTTCGCTTGTCGTCTCGCCCGTTATCTCGCCGAGCGCGTCTATCGAAGAGCGGATGTCGGCAGCGGCAAGCTCTCTCGGCAGGCCTTCGATCAGGGCGGCCTGAGCCCGCTCAAGGCCTTCGAGGCATTTCACAAGGCAGTCCCTGTGCCTGACGGACGCGACAAGCTCGCCGACAGGTGTTTCCATGGCTGTCTTTCCACCGGCTGCTTTTTCGAATAAGAGGTCTTTCAAGGCCTCGATGCCCTGCTCAGTGGTGGCAGAGATGGATACGACATCAAAGCCATCGAATTTGGCCCTTGCCTCCTGGAGCCTTGCGGAGCCTATATCAACTTTGTTAGCGGCAATTATGGTCTTGTCAAAAGGAAGCCCCGAGAGTATCTCGATATCCGCATTGAGGTCGGCCGTGAGGTCTGCTACGAAGATTATGAGCCCCGCCTCTTCAATCCTGCTTCTGGCAAGGCGTACGCCGATTGCTTCGACTTCGTCGGCGGCTTCGCGAAGTCCCGCCGTGTCCATGAGCCGCACTGGCATGCCTCTGATCTCGAGCGTTTCTTCTATCACATCCCTTGTTGTTCCGGGTATGGGCGTGACTATCGCGCGCTCTTCCTGCAGAAGGACATTCATGAGGCTGGATTTCCCGGCGTTCGGACGGCCCAGGATTAGGACTTTCAGACCTTCTCTCAATGCCCTGCCTTCGGCGAATGTGGAAAGGAGTTTTTCAACGCTTGCGGCAGCTTCGGATATCTTCGAGGCAATGGCTTCGGCCGGAAGCCCGTCTATCTCTTCCTCGGTAAAATCGAGCTCCGCCTCAATATGGGCCAGCAGTTCAACGAGCGGGGTCTTGAGAGCGGCCACCTTTCTTGAAAGTCCGCCTTCGAGCCTGCCCCTCGCCGAAAACAACGAAAGCGAAGTCTGCGCCCTTATGAGGTCTATTACAGCCTCGGCCTGGGAGAGGTCGAGTTTTCCGTTCACAAAGGCGCGCCTGGTGAACTCGCCCGGCCCGGCAGGCCTCGCGCCTGCCTTTACAAAAGAGGAGAGTACTTGTCTTAAAATGAGCGGGCCGCCGTGGCAGTGGAACTCAATGACATCTTCTCCCGTATAAGACCTTGGGGAGGGCATGTAGGCGAGAAAGCCTACATCGAGTCTTTCATCTGCCGGGCCCAGGATGCTCCCGTAGATGAGCCGCCTTTCCTCGACGGGCCCTTTTACGCTGAAGCGCTTCAAAGCTACCTCAAGCGCTTTCGGGCCGCTCAGGCGTATTATGCCGATGCCGCCTTCGCCCTGCGCGGTCGCTATGGCGGCTATTGTGTCTGAAGGGTTTTCTTTCATGGAAGATATTAAAACTCAGAAGAGCGTTCTTTTCAATTGGAATGAGGACTGGGGCATAAAAGGAGCGGCCCCCCTGCCTCTGGCGTGGCAGGGGGGCCTGGCGTTGTGTCAGAGACTGGCCTCTCTAACGCTTCAAGGCTACCTCTAAAAATTGCTCTTTTCCCTGACCTCTGCGTCAGGGCGTAAATAAAAATGCTCACATATTGTCATATATGCTGCGTTTTTTATTTCCACCCTTCCTTGACTTCAGAAAAAATATCTAATTTTTAGAGGCAGCCCTACTTCTGTTATTCAAATATTCAAGGCCTGAACCGGTCATGACAGGACACGCAGCCGTCGAGGAGTTTCTTGGTGACGGCTGTCATGTTCTGACGGTCGCCCTTGTGTGCAGCCGTGGCGAGCGATTCGAGGTTGGCGTGGAAATCCTTGTCCATCCTCTCGAACTCCGCAACCTTTGAGGCGTTCTTCCTGAGCTTCACCTCTCCGGCGTGAAGCGCTTTCTGGGTCTTTTCCATCTTGCCGTGCATGGTCTCGAGCGCCTGGTGGACCCTGTGGCCGTCGCCAAGGGCGACTGCCGAGACGACTTCCCTGAAGACCGCGTCAAGCGCCTTCATCTCTTCGATAAGCGCGCCTGACCCTGCTGAATGGACAGATGCCTTGTGCTGGCTGTGGTCAGCCGAGATTGCGGCGAAAGGCGTAATTGAGATAAACAGCGCCGATATAAAAGCCGCATTCAGGAAAGTTCTCTTTTTCATGCAGTGTTCTCCTTGTTAATCAGTAAAGATATTAACAGAGGCCGAAAGCGGAAAATATGATTTCTGTCACCTGTCTTTATTTCTGAAAAATTCAAAGTACAGAAGCGGCACCGCGGCTAGGGTAAGGAAGGTGGCCGCGACCGCCCCGAACATCATCGATATGGCAAGTCCCTGGAATATGGGGTCAAAGAGCATCACGAAAGAGCCGACTACTACGGCCGCCGCCGTAAGTAGTATCGGGCGGGTGCGTACGGCCCCGGCTTTAATGACGGCGTCTTTGAGCGCCATCCCGGCCTCCTGCTCGCGCTCTATGAAGTCCACGAGAAGGATCGAGTTTCTGACGATTATCCCTGCAAGGGCTATGAAGCCTATCATCGAGGTCGCCGTGAAAAACGCGCCGAAAAGCCAGTGGCCCGGCAGTATGCCGACGAGCGTCATCGGTATTGGGGCCATTATGACAAGCGGGGTTATAAAGCTTTTAAACCAGGCGACGACCAGTATGTATATGAGGACTAGGACAGCTGCAAAGGCAATCCCCAGGTCACGGAAGACCTCGTATGTTATGTGCCATTCGCCGTCCCACTTCATCGAGTATTTGTCTTCGAGCCACGGCTGGGTTGATGAGAACTGCTCAATGGAATAGCCTTCGGGCGATTTCAGTTCGGCTATCTTCGAGCCCATGTCGAGTATGGCGTAAACAGGGCTTTCAGCGACCCCCGCGACATCCCCCGTAACATAAGTGACCGCCTTGAGGTTCTTGTGATGGATTGTCCTTTCGGACGAGGCATCTTTCATAGATACCAGCTCGGACAAGGGTATGAGCTGGCCGGTTGCCGATGGCACGCCCATGGATTTGAGAGAGGAAAGGTCAGCTCTCTGGCCCATGGGCATTCTGAGGAATATCTCCACGGGGTCTTTGGCGTACTCGGCGTGGATAAGCCCGGCGCTCATGCCGGAGACTGCCGTCCTGAGGGAAGCCGCTACAGCCTCTGTCGAGACCCCGCTCAATGAGGCCTTTGTCCTGTCGACTTCGAACATGAGCTTTTTCTGGCTCTCCTCTACATACCAGTCTATGTCGACAACGCCCGGCGTTGTTTCGAAGACCTCTTTTATCTTTCTGGCTACTTCAATGCGGCCCTCTTCTTTCGGGCCGTAGACCTCTGCCACGAGAGTGCTTAAAACAGGCGGGCCAGGAGGTATCTCGGCGAGCTTTATTCTCGCCCCGTACTTCATCGCTATTTCCTGAAGGCCGGGCCTGAGCCTCTTGGCTATGTCGTGGCTCTGGGAATTTCTTTTATCCTTGGCGACGAAGTTGGCCTGTATGTCCGCCACATTCGCCCCGCTTCTCAGGTAGTAATGGCGAACAAGGCCGTTGAAGTTGTAAGGCGAGGCGGTCCCGATATAGCTCTGAAAGTCCGTGACTTCAGGGACGGCCCTCAGATATTCACCGAGGGCCTTTGTCACCCTGGCTGTCTCTTCGAGTGTCGAGCCTTCCGGCATATCGACAACTATTTGCAGCTCGCTCTTGTTGTCGAACGGGAGCATCTTCATGGTCACGGCTTTTAGGGGCACAAGGAGGGCCGCAAGAAGAAGGAGTACGATAACGCCGCCAAAGGCGGCAAGCCTTTTGGACCTGCTCTCGATAAGAGGCGTGAGAAGTCTTGAATACAGGGTGTTAAGCCTTGATGATTCCTCAGTGCCAGCTGCCTCATGTTTAACATTCTTCAATACCTTGTAGCCGAGCCAGGGGCTCACGATAAAGGCTACGAGCAGGGAAAAGAGCATTGCCGCAGACGCGCCAACCGGGATGGGCCTCATGTACGGGCCCATGAGTCCGGAGACGAATGCCATGGGCAGGAGCGCGGCTATGACCGTGAAGGTGGCGAGTATCGTGGGGTTGCCTACCTCGTCGACCGCCGCAATCGCGGTGTCTGTGCTCACTCCCTTCAGCTTGAAGTGCCTGTGTATGTTTTCGACGACCACTATCGCGTCGTCGACAAGGATACCGATTGAGAATATGAGAGCGAAGAGAGTTACCCTGTTGAGCGTGTAGCCGTACAGGTAATTGACGAGAAGCGTTAATGCGAGAGTCACGGGCACGGCGACCGCCACGACCGCCGACTCTCTCGTGCCAAGGGCCAGCGCGATAAGGACTATCACGGCGATCGTTGCGACAAGCATATGCTCAAGGAGTTCGTCCGATTTTTCCTTGGCGGTCTCGCCGTAGTTTCGGGTTGTAGTAATATTTATGCCTGAGGGAACTACGACGCCCTTCAACGCCTCTGTCTTCTCAAGCGCTTTTTCAGCGACTACGCTCGCGTTCGCGCCAGCCTTCTTGGAAAGGGCTATCGTGACCGCTTCAAAGTCAGCCGCCGGGTTTGAGGCAGTTATGCCCTTTTCAGAGGCGGCGGGCCCCAGTCCCATGAATACATAATTCGAAGGCTCCTCAGGGCCGTCAGATACCTTCGCGACATCATTGAGGTAGACGGGCCTGCCATCGTGCACTCCGACCACGACAGATTTGACATCTTCCGCGTTTTCAAGAAACCCTCCGGCCTGAAGCAGGAGTTCGGTATTCGCGGACGGGATTGACCCGGACGGCAGGCTTGCGTTGGCCTGCTTGAGCGCCCCGATTATCTGGAAGGTCGATTGGGAATAAGCGCGAAGGCGCGAGGGGTCGAGCTCTACTTTTACCTGACGCTTCTGTCCTCCGATGACAGAGACCTCTGATACGCTGTCGTCTTTTTTCAACTCATCGGCGAGCACGGTTGCGACCCTTCTGAGCTCAAAGCCCGTGTACTTCTCGCTCCAGAGCGTCAATGCCAGCACAGGCACATCGTCAATTGATTTCGGTTTTACAAGCGGCTCGGTAACGCCGGGGGGTATGCGGTCGTAATTGGACATGAGCTTGTTGTAAAGCCTGACGACCGCATCTTCCATATCGGTACCGACATAAAAGCGGACGATGGTGAGGTTGCCCCCGGAGCTGGCCATTGAGTAGATATACTCGACGCCTTCTACTTCCCAGAGGAGCTTTTCCATCGGAGTCGTAACGCGCTCTTCGACTTCTTTCGCGGACGCGCCCGGATAGCCGACGAAAACATCTATCATCGGTACTTTTATCTGGGGCTCCTCTTCGCGCGGGGTTACGAATACGGCAAAGAGGCCAAGAAGGAGTGAGGCTATGACAATGAGGGGAGTAAGCCTGGAGTGGATAAAGGCCCTGGCTATGCGGCCTGACAAGCCCGTATTCATCTGACGCCGCCCAGGAGCCCGCCGTCAAAAGCGGCCTCGGCTCCTTTTGAAATGACCTGGTCGCCTTCAGTGAGGCCGGAGATGACCTCGACCTCGTCACCATAGGCGCCAGCGACCCTTATAAGAGTGTAGGCAACGACACCTTTTTTATCGACCGTGTATACGCCGGTGAGCTGGCCTTTTGCGACTATCGAGGCGGCTGGCACAATAAGGGCCTGCCTCTCAACGCCGGGTATTGTTACCTTCGCGTAAAGCCCTGTCCGGAGGCCATCGCCTTTTATCGAGGCCTTTACGAGAAAGGTCCTCGTCGCCGAGTCTATTGAAGGGATGACCTCGGTTACCCGTGCGGTGTATTCATTGCCGTCGATGCTGGCGCGCAAATCCATTCCGGGCCTTATAAGTCCAGCGAGCCGTCCGTCAAGGCTGGCCTCTAACACGAATTTGGAGTCGTCTTCTATCGTTATAAGAGGCGTGCCCGGGGCAGTCATGCTGCCCACATCTATTTTCTTTTCAGAGACGACCCCCGCAAACGGGGCCACGACCCTGGCGTAGCCCTTGTACACGCGGGCTTCCTCTGCCCCGGCACTTGCCCTTCTGACTGACTCCTCCATCCCGGCCAGATTCAGCCTCGCGGTATCTCGCTGCAGGGTGATGTTGTCGAATTCCTGGCGGGAGAGGGCGTTTGCCTCAAAAAGTTTCGCGTACCTCTGGTATGTAGCCTCTGTCAGCTGCGCCTGCCTTCTCGCGCTCTCAAGACCGAAACCAGCCTCCTTGAGGCCCGCCTCAGCGCCGGCTACTTTCTGGGCCATGTCGCTGTCGTCTATGGTGAGAAGCACCTGGCCTTTTTTGACCCTCTGCCCCTCTTTGACCATGACAGCGGTGACTGTGCCCATCGCCTTTGAAGAGACAGCCCCTATTGTGGCGGCCTTTATGGTCCCGGCCGCCTCGATGCTCTCCGGATATGTCTTGAAGGTGGCGGTTGTCGTCTCAACGCCGGTTATCGACTTTCTCTGGACCTCGGCTTCGCCTTGGCCTGTTTTCTCAGAGCACCCGCCAAGAAGGAGCGGGGCAGCGAGGATAGTGATGAGAAGCATGCGTTTCATAGATAACTCCGTTTATTCAAGGCCAAGGTCCTTTAATATCGTGCCGGCCTCAAAGCTCAAGGCGGCAAGGCTTGCGGCATGGGCGTTCTTTCTCATGACAACAGAAGCCCTGGCCCCGCTCAGGCTCGCTTCCGCGTCGAGGAGGTCTACAATCGGGGAGAGGGAATTCTCGAACCTCAGCCTTACGAGCCGTTCTCCCTCTTCGGCGCTCTTCAATGCCGCCTCAGTAAGCTCGGCGTTCTTCCTGGCTTCTTCGACATTGAAGTATGCCTGATGGACGCTGAACGAGACGAACTGCTTCATGCCTTCAAGGCGCTCGCCTGCCTCGACGGATTTGAGCCTTGCCCTGGATGCTTCAAAGCTCCTCGTAGAGTCAAATATATTCCACCTCAGGAAGGCCGAGACCTGCCAGCTCTCTCCCTCGCTCCCGAACGGCGTTTCATGGTCGTTCAGAAAATATGAGCCGCCAACGCCTACGATTGGAAAATAATCGGAATTAGCGAGAGAGACCGCGGCCCTGGCGTTCTCTCGCCGTTTTATCATTGATTTAAGGTCGCCTCGTTCCTGGGCAGACGAAAGGTAGTGGCTGACATTATGGAGCGGCATATCAAAGCCCGAAGAATCTGCCTGGGCCTCCTCGTCAAGTCCGAGGAGCAATCCGAGCGACCTTTTGGCAAGCGAAAGACCTTTCTGGGCTGAAACAAGCCTCTGTTCAGATTCTAAAAGGCCTGTCCTGGCCCGGAGCACATCCGAGAAGAGGCCCAGGCCGCCCGTGTGCCTTGCCTCGGCTATCCTGAGGTGCTCTTTGCTGTCATTGAGGCCCGCTTCTGCGGCCTGTTTGAAACCTTCGGCAGTGTTGACCGAAAGAAAGGCGTTCACTATATTGAAGGCGGCCTCTTCGCGGCTACGCGAAAGCTCGTCCCTGCTGGCAGAGTATTCTTCTTTTGCCATGCTGAGGCCGACCCGGGCTTTCCTCGCGTAAACGGGCTGCTCGATCGAAAGCGAGGTCTGGAAGTCGTTTATCGCTTCCGGGCTGTTAAGCGAGTTTATGGCGAAGTCCTGTGATGAAAACCTTTCCTGGTTGAGCTTGGACGAGAAGGCGAAGGTCGGGTTGTTCGTCCTCATGTAGCGCTCTTCGAATGTTATCTTCGGCAGGAGGCGGCCCCTTGCCATGCCTATCTCTTCGGCGGCAGCGCCGGTTGCGGCCGCGGCGGCCCTCAAGCCGTGGTTCTGGTTGAGGCCCAGCTCGACTGCCTCTTTCAACGAGAAAGGGCCGGCGGCTTGCGAGCTTGCGGTTGAGAGAATGATTAATGAGAGTGCGGCGAGGGTATGTTTCATTTTCATGGCATGCGGGCCTTCGATAGATTACGGCGGAGTGGGCCGCCGGGACAAATCCCTTAAATGGCGCTGATAAAGTATACCAGCGCCCGGGAAAAACGCAGCCCATCCATGGAATTGTTCAGCAGGTCTGGCAGCCCTTTACGCCGAGTCTTTTTAGGAAGCTCATCATGGGGCACCAGTTGGTGAAAAAAGACTGGAGAAGGTTGAGCCCCACGAACGCCGTGAAGTAGAGCCAGTGCTCGGAGTGGACCCGTGAAAGGACAAGGGAAAGAAGGATGAAAAAACCGGCTATAAGCCTCAGGTATCTATCGACAGTCATGTGAGCCTCCTTATTTGATTCTGCGGGCGAGCTTTTCGCTCTCCGCGAGCTGCTCCATGAGGACGGACTTCATGAGCGAGCATGCTTCTAGTATCTTGGGGTTGTTTATGTGGTAGTAGATGTTGACCCCGTCCCTTCTGGTATCGACGACTCTCGCCTGCCTCAGGACCGCGAGGTGCTGGGAGACATTGGCCTTGGTTATGCCGAGCCTTTCCACGAGGTCGCCGACAGAGAGCTCGCCGTCCTTCAGCGCGTTTATTATTTCGAGCCGCTTCGGGTTGGCCAGGGTCTTGCAGATTTCAGCCTGTAGTATGAACACTTCTTTCTTCATATTTGCATTATTGCGAAATCTTGAAACAATGTCAAGGGGAAAGTTGGGGGGGGGGGGGGGCATTGCGAGCGAAAGCATATAAACTTCCCCCCTTTCTAAGTGAGGGGGATTATAGTAGGGTGGGCTGCGCCCACCAATTAACTGAAATCAAAAATCCCCCTTTAAAAAAGGGGGAAGCTTAAAAGGTACGGACACGGTCATAGAATTCGGATTATCTCGCTTTACGCGTGCGCCGAGTATCCTCTGGCGCGTATCTTCTGGATGGTTTCGAGGTCGGGCTTGAATGGAAGTTCAAGAGGAGGCGCCGGGAGTTCTATCCTGTAGCCCTGGCAGAACGGGGTCTGCTCGAGTTTCATATTGTGGGCCGTGACCATGAGGGGCTCGAGGTTCACGACATCCTGTATGTTGTAGGCAAGGAGCGTTTCCATGACCTTCGGGTTCCGGCTCTTTCTGTACTCTTTCCAGAGAAGCACGGCAAAGTAGCCGTCCACCCCATCAAGTCCGCCCCTGTCTATTCCTATCATCTTTTCGCAGCCCTTGAGGCCGCCCCTGAAGCCGAGATCGCGCAGCACATACAGGAGGTCTATGTGCGCGTGGGGGAGTTTTATGCCCAGATGGCTCTCAATGAAAGGGATGTCGAAGCACTTGCCGTTGTAAGTGACCAGGACCTTGTACTCCATGATATCTTCCATGAAGTCGTCGAGGTTCTCGCCCTTCACATAATAGCGTATCCTCTTGCCGTCATACAGGGAGATGGCGGTAATGTACCCGTAAGGGCCCATATATCCGTTCGTCTCGATGTCGATATAGGCAATGCTGTCCCTGAAATCGGGGAATATGCGCCAGGATTCCTTTGGAGGAAGGAGCTCCGAAAAGAAAGCAGGTTCTCCCAGCGCGAGCTTCTCGCGGGAGGTATCCAGAAGGGTTCTTATCGCTTCGGCAGAGGCTCTCTTGAGGCGCACATGGCCAAGCGGCGAGTCCCAATCGAGTACGCCGTTGTCCCATAACCTGCGTTCAGTTTTAAGTCCTATGCCGGGCACATGACAGAAGGTATGTTTAAGCATCGAAACATTCTACCATGGAAGTGCGCAAGGTAGAAAGGAAAAGGATGAGGCAGGATGAAAGTTGATGAGATTCTTCTTCGGCGGGCGCAATTATAAACTGAAAGGGGGTGCCTCTGGCCGTTAAAAAAAGGCCCTTACCCCCAGGAGGCTTTCGCCTATGATGAGCTTCTGGATCTGGGAAGTGCCTTCGTATATGGTCGTGACCTTCGCGTCCCTTAAGTATCTTTCGACAGGGTACTGGTTCGAGTAGCCGTAAGCTCCGTGCACCTGTATGGCGTCCACCGCCGCCCTTACAGCCGCCTCAGAGGCGAAATATTTGGCGATTGAAGACTCCGTGGTGTTCCGTAGATTCCTGTTTTTCATCTCGGCAGCCCGGTAGACAAGCAGGCGCGAGGCGTCCCGGTCGACCGCCATCCTGGCGATAAGGTCCTGAACCGATTGGAAGGAGGCTATGGGTTTTTTGAACTGGACCCGCTCCCTAGCGTACTTCACAGAGGCTTCAACGCAGGCCTGAATTATGCCAACGCACCCGGCCGCGACCCCGAACCTGCCGTTGTCGAGGGCCGAAAGGGCGATTTTGAAGCCTTCGCCCTCAGCGCCCAGAAGGGCTTCCGGCGGAAGGAGGCAGTTTTCAAAGAAAAGCTCTGCCGTGTTGGCTGATTTGAGACCGAGCTTGCCTTTTATCTCTTTTGTCGTGAAGCCGGGCGCGCCTTTTTCGACTATGAAGGCCGCTACATTCCTGTGCCCCTCCTCAGGGCTCGTACGGGCGAAGACTATGAGTACGTCGGCCCTGCCGCCGGTTGTTATCCATGTCTTTGAGCCGTTAAGCGCCCAGCCGTCCTTCTTTCGCGTGGCAATCGTCTTTATAGAGGCGGCGTCGCTCCCGGCCCCGGGCTCGGTCAGAGCGAAAGCGCCGAGCAGCCTTCCGTTGCAAAGGCCCGGTATATATTTGTCTTTCTGCTCGTCAGTTCCCCATTTTAAAAGGGAATATTCGACCAGGGAAAGCTGGACTGAGAGGATCGTCCTCAGGGAAGAGCAACCCCTACCGACCTCTTCGAGGATTATGGCCTGGGAGATGTAATCAAAGCCAGCTCCACCGTACTCTTTTGGGACAAGGGCTCCCAGAAAGCCCAGAGGGGCCATTTTTTGCAGAATGTCTTCGGGAAATCGCTCATTTATGTCGTTTTCGCGGGCAGCGGGGACGATCTCCCTGTCCGTAAAATCACGCGCAGCCTCCTGGAGCTTCTTCTGGGCCTCGTTAAGCTCAAAATCCATGGGGATTCCCCTCCTGAGAAGATGTTAAAGTATTTTCCTGTAAGCACGGGTTGTCAAGAAAGGAGGGCGTTTGTGTATTGTTATTCTGAGGAGCCGACAGCAAGACTCCCTCTCCCCTTGTGGGAGAGGGGGATAATGTTCAGAACACCGCTGTAGCCCTTCCTATAATGATGCAGGCGTAAACAGTGCCCGCCCTTAATGGCGAGCGGACAATCAACAGCCCGTTATTCAGGTCTGCTTTTTCTATGACTCCAAGACAAATATCCGAGCCCGCATGGTCCCTGAACGACAGAAGCCTGCCTTCGAGCTCTTCTTCGCCGCCATCTCTCGTGTATCTTACGCCGCACCTGTTCATGTCGACCTCAAAGACACGGGAACCTTCGAAGTAGGCCCTGAACCTTTCGGCCCTGAAACCGGCTCTTCTTGGTATACCTTTTATCCTTGTGAGGGTTGACGGCTTGAGCCTTATTATGACGGGACTTCTCATCAGGGTGTAGGGTGAGATTATGTGTTCGAGCTCGTCATTTTTCTGCACCGCCAGGACAACATCAGGCCGGAGGAGGTCTATCTTATACTGCTTATAGAGCCTGCCGATGGGGCCTGTCACAAGCCCGGTCGTGTCTATTATGAGTTTAGGGCACTTTGCCTGGGCACTTTCCATTAACAGCTTCGCTCCGGTAAGAGATGGCAGCATGTTGCCCGGAGGGCTTAAAGCACCGGTAAAGTAAAAGCCCTCTGCTTTTATCTCCTCCCACCTTTTAAAGCCGCCCTCGACAAGCCCCCACGCGATAGTTGACGGAGGACCGATGTGCGCCTGCCCCATGTCGAGGTCGAGCACTCCGGCCCTGCCTTTTTTTGAAAGGAGGTCCGCAACAATGGCCGCGAGGGCCGTCTTTCCGGTGTCAGGCCCGCCCAGGAGCATTATGCTTTTTGAGCGCGGCGATAAAAGGGCCTCTGTTATGCGCTCTTCCAGGTCCATCCATACCTCGCCTGATTGTATACATTGTCAGGATATCAGAAATAAGCCCGGCAGGTTGCGGGGCAAAAAAACTTTGCCGGAACGCTGGTTTTTTTCTTTGACATTTCCGGACCGTTTGGTAATATTCAAATTGTCCGCAAATACCAATGGAGATTCAAAGGCTTTTTAAGTCTTTTTTGAAACATCTTAGTGCTAAAGAAAACATCATTATATGAAATACATAAGTCACTCGGCGCCAGGATGGTCCCTTTTGCCGGGTGGGAGATGCCGGTCCAGTATACGGGCGTAATCGATGAGCACCTGGCAGTGCGCTCCGCGTGCGGCCTCTTTGATGTGAGCCACATGGGCGAGATCGAAGTCTCCGGCGACAGCGCGATAGACTTCGTCCAGTTCGTGATGACCAACGACATCGAGCGCATAAAGGACGGCCAGTGCCAGTATTCGCCCTTGTGCCGCGAGGACGGCGGCGTGGTCGACGACACCATCGTCTACCGCTTCAACATCGACCGCTACCTTTTTGTCGTGAACGCTTCGAATACCGCCAAGGTTCTTGACTGGTTCAGGCAGGTCCAGAAAAAAGAGGCCTTCCCTGACCTTTTCATAGAGGACTTGAGCGGCATATACTCTCAGATAGCGCTTCAGGGGCCCAAGTCGGCTGAAGTTATTAAGTCGCTCCTCGATTTGGACCCGAAAGAGATAAAGACCTTTTACTTCCACATGGGGCTTTTAAACGGCGAGATAGAGGCCTTGGTCTCCAGGACCGGGTATACCGGTGAAGACGGCTTCGAGATATACCTCGACCCGGCTGACGCCCCGGCTGTCTGGCAGGCGCTGATGGAAGCGGGCAAGCCCTTCGGCATTGCCCCGATCGGTCTTGGCGCGAGAGACACGCTGAGGCTCGAGATGGGATATCCTCTTTACGGGCACGAGCTTTCGGATGAGATAACGCCCATAGAGGCCGGGCTCGGAAAATATGTCAAGTTCACGAAGGACTTCATCGGCAGGGAAGTCCTTGAGAGGCAGTCTGCCAGCGGGACGGAGAAGTCTCTGGTCGGCCTCAAGATGATAGACGCCGGCATACCCAGGGAAGGCTACGAGATACAGGCGAGCGGGAACAGTGTCGGGACAGTCGTAAGCGGCACCAGCTCCCCTTCATTAAAAGCAGGCATAGGGACAGGGTTCGTGACAGCGCCCCATAAGGCCGTCGGCACGGAGCTCGATGTCCTTATAAGGGGGAGGGCCGCGAAGGCCCAGGTCGTTCCCCTGCCCTTTTACAGAAAATAAACAGAGTTTTATTTACAAGTTGAAAGGAGAATCACTATGGAGTTCCCGAAGGACCTTAAGTACACCAAGGAGCATGAATGGGTTAAGGTCGAAGGCAATATCGCAACGGTCGGCATAACCGATTACGCTCAAGACTCCCTTGGAGACGTGGTCTATGTGGAACTTCCACAGGAAGGCGCGTCCGTCACCAAGCACGAGCCCTTTGGCGTGGTCGAGTCCGTAAAGGCGGTCTCTGACCTTTACTCGCCCCTTTCCGGCAGCGTCACCGAGGTAAACGACGCGATAGTCGACAGCCCCGAGGCCATAAACGAAGACCCCTACGGCGACGCCTGGATGATAAAGGTCGAGATATCCAGCGACAGCGACCTGGGCGACCTTCTTACCGCTGACGAGTATCAGAAGTTCATAGAAGAAGAGAAGTAAGCCGCTGTGCCGTACATACCCCATACTGCAAAAGACATTGAAAAGATACTCAAGGCGGTTGGAGCCGGGTCTGCGGAAGAGCTTTTCTCCCAGCTTCCAGCCGCGTCCAGGCTTAAAGGGCCGCTTGCCATCCCCGACGGGCTGAGCGAGCAGGACCTCCTGAGCCACCTGAAGGCCCTGAGCTCGAAGAACTCGACCGTCGAAGAGTACTCGTGCTTTCTGGGCGCTGGCGCGTACAACCACTACATACCCTCGATAGTCGATGCCGTCATATCGAGGTCCGAGTTCTATACCTCGTACACTCCATATCAGCCCGAGCTCTCGCAGGGCACGCTCCAGGCCATATTCGAATACCAGACCCTCGTATGCCAGCTGACCGGCATGGATGTCGCCAACGCCTCGCTTTATGACGGGGCTACAGCCGTTGCCGAGGCCGCTCTCATGGCCAGAAGGATCACCGGCAGGCAGGGGATAGTCCTGGCAAGCGCCCTGCACCCTGAGTACAGGGAGACCGTCGCGACTTACCTGACGGGCACCGGCGACCACCTCTCTCAGGCGCTTTATTGCGCCGAGACCGGCACGACGCTGCCGGAGTCGATTGACGCTGCCTGCGACGATAATACCGCCTGCGTCATAATCCAGCACCCCAACTTTTTCGGCTCGCTTGAAGACATCGAGGCGATAGCCGAGGTGGTTCACAGGAAAAAGGCCCTGCTTGTCGTCGCCGTGACTGAGGCGGTCTCATTCGGGCTCCTTAAGTCCCTTGGAGATTCCGGCTGCGATATCGCCGTCGGGGAGAACCAGTCATTCGGAAACCCCTTGAGCTATGGAGGGCCGTACCTGGGCTTCATGGCTACGAAAAGCGAGTTTGTCCGCCAGATGCCCGGCCGCCTCATCGGCCAGACGGTCGACAGGGAAGGAAGGAGAGCGTTCTGCCTCACCTTCGCCACGAGGGAGCAGCACATAAGAAGGGAGCGGGCCACTTCCAACATCTGCACGAACCACGGCCTGTGCGCCCTGGCGGCCTCAGTCCACATGGTGAGCCTCGGCTCAGGCGGGCTCAGGAAGCTTGCCGCGCTTAACCTCTCCAAGGCCGAGTACCTGAAGAAAAAACTCAAAGAATCCGGAGTCGAAGCGGCGTTCACCTCCCCGACCTTCAACGAATTCACCGTTAAGGTAAAGGGCGGCGCTGAGGCAGCTCTCAAAAAGCTCCTCGACAAGAAGATCATAGGCGGCCTTGCGTTGAAGAGGTACTACCCCGAGCTCGGAGAGCATCTCCTCATAGCGGCAACCGAGATGAACTCGAAAGAAGAGATGGACAATCTGGCCGGTTTGCTGAAATAGAATTCGCCCGACGCCTTTTAAAACCACAGAAAGAAAATTGAATATGGAAGCAAACGGCACAAAGGGTCTGGTTCTCGAAGAGCCACTCATATTTGAAAAATCCTTTCCGGGGCGCGCAGGCATCGGGCCCGCGCCCTCTGATGTCCCGGAGGCTGACCCGGCATCGGTCCTTCCCTCGAAGTTCCTGAGGAAGGGGATAGAAGGGTTCCCGGACATCTCCGAGATGGACGCGGCGCGCCATTACACGAGGCTTTCGCAGTGGAACTTCGGGCTTGACTCGGGCTTCTATCCGCTCGGGTCGTGCACCATGAAGTACAACCCCAAGATAAACGAGACGGCCGCGAGGCTCCCCGGCTTTGCCATGCTCCACCCGTACCAGCCCGAGCACCTTTCACAGGGGGCCCTTGAGCTCATGCACTCGCTCGAAGGCTATCTCGCCGAGATAAGCGGCATGGAAGCGATAACGCTCCAGCCCTCGGCCGGGGCGCACGGCGAGCTCTGCGGCCTTCTCATGATGGCCGCCTATTTCAAGGCCCAGGGAAAGCCCCGCACAAAGATAATCATCCCTGACACCGCCCACGGCACGAACCCCGCGAGCTCGCACCTTGCCGGCTTCAAGGTCGTGCCCGTCAAGACCGAGGGCAAGGGCGCGCTTTCGGTCGAGATGGTCAGGGCAGTGATGGACGAAGACACGGCCGGGCTCATGCTCACGAACCCGAATACGATAGGCCTTTTCGAGCGGAACATAAAAGAGATAGCAGATCTCGTCCACTCAAAGGGCGGCCTGGTGTACTGCGACGGCGCGAACATGAACGCCATCATGGGCCTTGTGAAGCTCGGCGACCTGGGCGTGGATGTAGTCCAGCTGAACCTCCACAAGACCTTTTCCACCCCGCACGGCGGCGGCGGCCCCGGAAGCGGGCCGGTCGGCGTAGGCAAGGTGCTGGAGCCTTACCTCCCCTGCCCGAGGATAAAGAAGGAAGGCGGAAAGTACAGTCTCGATTTCAACAGGCCCGATACAATCGGCAGGATGAAGGCCTTCTACGGGAACTTCTCCATAATGGTGAGGGCTTACAGCTACATAAGGCGCATGGGCGGGGCCGGATTGAAGCGCGCTTCAGAGACGGCCATCCTCAACGCCAACTACATAAAAGAGAGGCTCAAGGGCACTTATCATCTCGCCTTTGACGAGCCCTGCATGCACGAAGCCGTATTCTCCGACAAGTTCCAGCTCGGAAGCGGCATCTCCACGATGGACATCGCCAAGAGGCTCATCGACTACGGCTATCACCCGCCGACGGTCTACTTCCCGCTGGTCGTTCACGGCGCGATAATGATAGAGCCGACCGAGACCGAGACTGTCGATACGCTGGACAGGTTCATAGAAGTCATGAAGGCTATTGCGGAAGAGGCGAAGACAAACCCGCAGCTCCTGAAGGACGCGCCCACCAAGACGAAGATAAGAAGGGTCGATGAGACCCGGGCGGCCAGGGAGCCGATCCTGAGGTGGAAATAAAAATCGCTCTTTTTCCCGATCTCTGCGTCAGACCGTAAATAAAAATGCTCACATATTGTCATATATGCTGCGCTTTTTATTTCCGCTCTTCCTTGATCTCAGAAAAAATAGCTGATTTTTAGGAGCACTGATAAATAGAAAGAAAAAAGCCCGCGAAAGCGGGTTTTTCTATTTTGCGGAGTGAGGGAGATTGATTTTGTCATTCTGAGGGAGCGAAGTGACCGAAGAATCTCGTAATGATGATAAAAGCAGATTCTTCGCTTCTCTCAGAATGACATCAGAACCAACCCACTTCAAAGCTTTCGCTTGCTCCGCCCTGTTACGGGGTATATGTTAAGACAATACAAGAACAAGTCTCGCTTTTGTTTTGTCTTACCCAAACCCCAGGGGGATATCAGAGTGAGCCTAAAGGAGGCCGAGCGCGCGCCTCTTATTTCTAGCGAACGAGGCCGACAGCGAGCCCGATATCCCCCGAAGCGCACGGCAGTGCGCAAAGAGGCCTTTTGCAAAAATATGCTCAGTCAGGTAGGTAGGATGTGCCCACAGTGTAATCCCCTGTTCACTCTTTAAAAAAGAGGGGAGCCAGTAATCGCACCTTTGGTTAAAAAGCGAGATTCTTCCGCTTCTCTTCGCTCAGGGCTTCTCACTTGCTCAGAATGACAGACCTACCTCCCCATTGGCAAATCGATCAGGTGATAAGTGAACTGCCCTTTTATGCTTATGTCGTCGATGCTGAAGTTTTCCGGGAAGGGCGCGAAAGGGGCTGAGAGTCTTACGGCGGTAATGGCGGCGTCATCGAGCATCGGATAGCCTGAGGACCGTTCAAGCGATACATCCGACACTGACCCGTCCCTGTTTATCTTGAAGTTGACCTTGAGGCTCCCCTGCCAGCCGTTTCGCGCGGCGAGAGCGGGGTATTCCCAGTAGAACTCTATCCTGTTCTTCATGTCCATCAGGTACTTCTGGTACTTGAGTTCAGAGGTATTGAGCGACAGGGTCTTGCCGACCTCGCCCTTCGGGGCCTCTGCTTCGTACTTCCTCGCAAGCTCGGCTATGCGGTCGTCTGTCGGGAAAAGGCTCGGTTTTTTGGGCTCTGCCAGGATCCTGGGCTGGGGCCTTGTCTCTTCTTTTGTCGCGGTTTCGCTTCCTTTTTGGGCTGGCTCGGCCCTTACCGGCTCTTCAACAGGGCCGACGCTTTCTTTTACGGTCTTTTCCTGAATACTTCCTTCCTTCAGGGAAGGCCTCGCCGCGGGCCTGCTTTGCTCAGCCGGATTTGACGGCACAGCCGGGGCAGGCAAAAGGACCTTCGGCAAAGGCTCAGGCCAGCTCTCCTTTTTAACGCTCTGCTCCCTTTGGGCGCCGTGGGTCGAAGGCTTTTTTACAGGCGAGAGGTCCTCCGGCGGAAGAGCCGGCAAATCGACCACATCGACAAGTATAGGGGGCGCCTCACCCCTCGGACGAGCCTGCCCGCCGGAGGGCAAAAGCTGCAAGGCTCCCCATATGCCCAGGTGCACAAGCAGCGAAAGTATAAGGAATATGGGGAAGGCGGCTGGCTCGCCTCCGGTTTTGATTGACATGGGCTCTTAATTCTGTCAAGATTTAATGAGAGACACTAAAGATATTCTACACTTTATCGCGGGGTTATACAATGTTCGGGCTCGGGACGACAGAGCTTATAGTAATACTCGTCATCATCATGGTACTGTTCGGGGCTGGCAAACTCCCGGAGATAGGCTCTGGTCTTGGCAAGGCGATAAAGAACTTCAAGAAGGCCTCGAACGAGGACGCCGACGCTCCCAAAGAAGGCAAAGAGAAGCTCGAAAAATAAGCTTCCTATTGCCCCTTTCTCTTTCCCTTTTTACCCCTTTTTAAAAGCAGGTCCTTCGCTATTTCCCTGACCTCCGGGTGTATCGTCCCGTCTTCCGATATCGCGGATAAGTCCTGGGTGAGCATCTTTTCAATCAGCGCTATGGAGACCCTTGGCAAGGTGTACGGGTTCAAGGTCACGGCCTTGGCGACTTCGTACCTTTTCGACCACTTCGGGTGCAGGGCGACAAGCTTCAATATGCGGCCGGAGTTCGGCCTCTTCGAGGCGATCTTGAGGACTTCGGCCTCGGTTATGCGCGGGTTGTCCAGGAGGTTGCCTATGACGACGGGGTCAGGGTCTGAAAGGAGCATGTCTATGCGGGTTTTGAGCTGGCTTTTGGAAAGGGCCCGGCGCTCGCCGAGAGTCAGGTGCTCCATCCTGATGAACTCTTCTTCCTCGTAGCCGCTTACGCCTTTTTTGTGCGGTTCGTACCCGGTAAACAGGCGCGATATCCTGGTCAAGCCGCCCCTGAGGGCGGCAAGATAGATGGAGTTGTACGCGGCGTCCCCCAACAGGCCCTGTACCGCGTCGTCGTCGACCATCAATGAGCGCACGATAGAGGCCTGTCTGTCTTTAATGTCTCTGTTGTAGACGGCGTCCAGAAGGCGGGCGCTGTCTTCCGGTGCAAGCGCCGCGAGGGTCCTGCAGAGCAAGGCAAGCCTCATCCGCTCTTCAGGGAGCGCTGAGATGTCTTTAAGGAGTTTTGCTGCCAGGGCCTCGATGTCGGGCATCAAGAAGACCGGTTAAGTGGGAAGGGCAGGGGAAAAAGTGTCCCCTTACCTTACGATATCGAGGCCGAATTCTGAAAGACCCTCCGGGACCTCAATAAAGAGGACCATGACCGGCACGCTGCCCCTGGGAGGTATGACGCCGCCGGAAGGGTCCCTGAAGGCCCGTTCAAGCTCTTCTTTCTGAAGGTTCCTGACATCGTCTATCGATACTATCCTGCCGGGAGAGACAAACTTTTCGGCTAACACGCCGCCCCTGTCGTTGTATATTACGCCTGTGGCGGCTTTTATCTCCTGAGGCTCGTCGGTGATGTTCTTGACGCGGGCGTCTATTACGAAGAGCTTGCCGAAGTTTTTGTTCTCTTCGTAGAAGCCCTTGATGGACTCTATCTCGACCACCTTGATTTCGGCGGTCGGCATCACGAGGTGCGTGAGCTTGTCTATGACGCCGGTGAAGTATATGAGCCCGCCGCCGAGGACTATTACGAGGACGGCGATTATAAGGCCCATCCTGGGCTGGCTTGTCCTGTGAGGAGCGCGCAAATCTTCTTCCTCCTCTTCTTCCTGTTCGTCAGGGGCTCCAAAGGACAGGGGTTCGCCTTTTTCGACTGCCCTTGAGAGTATTGACTTGAAAGCCTCTTCCTCTTCTTCCGCTGGTCCATCCGCGCCGGGCTTCGGTTGCGCTGGAGCCTTGCCTTCATTTGTATAGGCGGCCGCGGAAAACGGGATGACATTCTCGGCTATCGCGGGTTTTTGGGGCTCTGGCGCTCTGGCTTTGCTTTCATCGCCAGGCCAGGGCTCGTCTGTCTTCGGGCTTTCAGCTGCGAATTCGTCGAAGTTGAAATCGGGTTCAGTCCTGTCGGCACCGGCTTCGCCGCTCAAGTCCTCGCCGGAGTCTTCCCCGGTATCTATTGGCTCGTCCGGCAGAGGCTTTTCAAAAGCCCTTGAAAACGGGTCGTCCTCTTCTTCTGAGGCTTCCCAGCCGTCTTCCTGGTTCTTTTTTTCGTTTGAACGGTCTTCGCTGAAGGAAAAGTCCAGGTCGTTGATGGAGATCTTATGACCTTCCCCCTCCTTTTGC
>Ga0154366_117_pt1 | contig 26579 bp, 26 predicted proteins | sample RifGroA2_FD_115894 | JGI IMG/M metagenome (GOLD analysis project Ga0154366, IMG submission 115894) | Deltaproteobacteria bacterium GWA2_54_12
GCCGGAGCCATCCGAGATATAATGCTGGATGAGGTTAGACTCCCACACGGCTTGCATGAGCACGAACATGGAAGCGAAAAAGACGAGCGTATGCCAGTCGATCTTTCTCAGTATCCGGCCCCTGTCCCGGCTGAAGCCAAGGACAGGCAGAGCCGCCGCCACCGCTATCCATGTGAGCCTTATATCAAAGAGGCCAATGGAAACCGATACGACCTTTAAGGCCACAAGCGAGAAAATTATGATAAGCGAAAGCCTGCAGAGCGAAGCCATGCCTTCGTCAGTGACAGGCTCCGGTTTCGTGACTATGGGGGTTGAATGAAACTCCTTCCAGAAAAAGAGCCTCAATATACCGTAGGCAAGGAGCATGTTCAAAATGGTCGGGATGGCAAGCCATGAAAAGAAAGTCACGAACGGGTCTGTGACCTGTCCGCTCAGGGCTATGAGGAGGTTCTGCGGGTTGCCGATGGGGCTCGGCACGCTGCCGATTGTCGTCGCGAAGCACAGCGCGAGCAGCATGAGCTTGTGGGAGACGCCGTGGCGTTTGGCAAAATAAAGTACGAGCGGCGTGCCGATGATGGCTATGGTGTCGTTCATGAGGAAGGCGGAGAAAAAGCCCATTATGAAAAGGATGTACAGGACGAGGGAGTCGACGGAGCGGGCCCTGCGGAAGAGCCCGTAGGCAAGGTGGTTCAAGTACCCGCTTTCGACCATCGCCTCGCCCACGACGAACATGCAGAACAAAAAGAGCATGACATCGAGGTCGATGGCCGCTATTGCGCTGAGAGGCGAGATGGAGCCGGTTAATATGGCGGCCACGGCCCCCATCAGCATTATCTGCCAGATGGCGAGCCTTATATTTCCTACCTGCCTTATTGTGATAAGCGTGAAGACAATGGCGAGGATTACTGGCGGGATTATATTTATCTCTTGCATCGATTAGAAAACGGCAGTTGAATTATGTTGGGTTACGCTTCGCTAACCCAACCTACACGGCTGGCAAATGATCTCACCCGCTTATCCATTTTTTTATTTTTTAGGTATTTTTCCAAGCTCTTGAAGACTAAAATAAGCACTCAATCTAACACCTTCATCTGTATCATTTCTCAATATATTTTCCAAAGTTTTTATAGATTGCTCGTTTTTAACACGTCCCAAATAACTTGCTACTTGGGATCTGACCTCTGGATTCGGATGATCTCTAAAATTCAAGATTTTTTTATAAGCCTTCTCACTTCTGGCAACCTTCAATTCAAAAATCGCTGATCCCAATATCTCTTCATCTTCATTCTCAAGAAACTGAATAAACAAATTTTCAGCTTTTTCTTTATCAGCGCTAATCAAACCTATCGCAGCACCATGTCTACCCTTAGCTGGTGCATTTATATCACTATAGGTTTCCAATAAAGCGGGAACGATATAAGGTGCAATAGATTCAATATTTTCAGTTAATGTCATCATTTCACTGCCATGTCCAGTATGATTCAATTGCCACAAATAGTAATGATAGAGAATAGAATATCTTTTAAGAAATATGACTGGTGTTATAAAAGCTGGGATTAAAAATATAAGCAGAAGCCACTTTATTTTACTTTGCAATTGCATGTTGATTCTCCGCTCATCATCCCTTGCAGGTTCAGGGTTGCACCCTGAACCTTTTAGTTCAACCTGCAACGGGTCCGAAATATTCGGGTTCAGGTTACAAACCTGAACCCGCTAAGCATAAAGTACGCTTTGCGACCATTAAAAAAGGCAGGGCTGCCATGCAGCCCTGCCCATGCTAAATTAACTGCGGCTCAATATTTTATCAGCGAGAACACCTGATTAGGCGCGAGCTTGTCCCTGCCGTTGAGCTCTTCGAGCTCGACTATGAAGGCGCACTCGACTATGTTGCCGCCCATCTGGGTGACAAGCCCGGCAACCGCCGCGGCAGTGCCGCCGGTTGCGAGCAGGTCGTCGGCTATGATTATGTTCTGCCCCGGCTGTATCGCGTCCTGGTGTATCTCCAAGCTGTCCGTGCCATACTCGAGCGAGTAGCTCGTCTTGTGCGTCTTGTGGGGGAGCTTGCCCGGCTTCCTGACGAGGACGACACCTGCCCCTATTTTATAAGCGAGCGCCGCGCCGACGATAAAGCCCCTGGCCTCAATGCCGACCACGAGGTCTATTTTCTGGCCGATGTACCTGTGCCCCAGCAAGTCGACCATACGGTTGAACATAGCCGGGTCTTTGCAAAGGGTCGTTATGTCCTTGAAAAGTATCCCCTTCTTCGGGAAATCAGGGACATCCCTGATGGAACTTTTAAGCTGGTCGATCATCAATCATCTCCTTGAGAATAGTAGCAGGTTTCCTCAAGCTCCCATCTGCGTCGTTGTCAGCGTCGCTTGTCCAGCGTACATTGTAAATACGCCGCATTCCTCGCTTCTTGACCCCTCGCATCTGGAACTTATTTGAAACCTGTTCTGATTTCGTTATTTTTCAAACCTGTAAATAAACAGGGCAATATTACCACAACGGCTCATACCGCATCAAGAGAAGCGACATTGTCGCGGGCGACTATTCTCCTCAGCTTGTCCATGGCCTTGACCTCTATCTGCCTTACCCGCTCCCTCGTGACCCCGAGCGCGTTTCCTATCTCTTCGAGGGTCTCCGGGTAACCAGAGCCGATGCCGAACCTGCGGTTTAATACCCTGCGCTCGCCTTCCTCGAGCATGGCGAGCCAAGCCTTCACCTTTCTCGCCTTGCGCGACTGGTCAAGCATCTCAAGCTGGGTCGGGAAGCTCAAGTCCTCCAGCTTATCGAGCAATGACTGCTCCGAGCCGTCGGGCAGGGCCGCATCAAGGGAATAACTCTTTTTGCTGACCAGGTCAAGTTTCTTGACATATCTGCCGGAAAAGCCGGTCCTTTCAGCCAATTCGCTGAAGTCGGGCTCCCTGGAAAGGGTCATCATAAGCTCGCGCTGGGCGCGGCTCAGCTTGGAGATATCAGCGGAGACATGTATGGGGAGCCTTACGACATTGGCCTGGTTGGCGACCGCTCTTTCTATGGTCTGCCTTATCCAGTAAGTGGCGTAGGTGGAGAATTTGCAGCCCTTGGCGGCCCTGAACCTCTCGACAGACTTGATGAGGCCGATGTTGCCCTCCTCAATGAGGTCCTGGATGGGAAAGCCCCTGTTGATATATTTTTTGGCGATATTTACGACGAGGCGCAGATTGGCCTCTATCATCCGGGCGCGCGCCAGCGTGTCTCCTCTGGCGACTTTTTTGGCGAGAACCTTTTCTTCGGCTGGTTTAAGGAGCGGGAACTTGCGTATCGAGCTGAAGTATTGTTTTACAGAATCGGTTGAAAATGTTTCACGCGGCTCTTTTTCCTCAGTATGGCTTCGATTCCAGCTGGAAGTGCCGTCAAACGCACTCTCAATCTTCTCCATTGGCTTCTACCTTCCCTTCTCAAATAATCCGGGAACACTTGAAGCACGAATCTGAGCTGACTCCGGTGTAACATCCTTTTACATCTTTTTAAAGTCTAAGGCAAGAAAAAAAGCGGGTTCCTTACGGTCTTGCCGTAACGGACTTCAAAGTGCAGATGTGTGGTGGTCGCGTTCCCTGATGAGCCGACGGTCGCGATGGATGCCCCTTTCACAACTTCTTCGCCCATTTTCACGAGATTTTCCTTATTGTGGGCATAGACTGTGAAAAAGCCGTCGACATGCTTGAGTATGACTATTTTCCCATAGCCCCGCATATCAGAATCGATATAAGCGACCACCCCTGAGTCCGCCGCCTTAATCGGCACTCCTTCAGCGGCCTTTATATCTATCCCTCCGTGCCTCGTGCCCTGCCTCATGCCGAAGCTGGAGATAACTTTGCCGGTCACGGGCCACTGGAACCTGTCGCGCCGGGTGACTATCCTGCCTTCCGGCTCTTCTTCTTTTTCAGAAGGGGCTGCTCTTCTTGACGGAGGGACATAGGGCTTGACCTTCCTCAACCTTGAGACACCGGGGATATACAAAAGCTTTCCCGCTCTTATCTCTGCCGGGTCCCTGATATCGTTAAGCTCGGCGACATCCTGCATATCGACCCCATAGGTCTTACTTATTCTATACAGGTTTTCTCCCTTGCCGACCCTATGATATACGCCGGGCCCGACGCAGCCGGAAAATGTGAGGGCGAGGAAAAACAGGGCAAGTATGAAGAGGTTTTTGCGTGGGGACGGCATTATTATTCAGAACTCCGGCATTTTCACGGCTTAGGGTTTAAGGGCAGAAAGGGCGAGCCGCACTGCATCAAAGGCATCAGCTGCCTTCTGGATATCAGGTGAGACATCCCAGGTCTGGAGGCCGACTACCGGCTTCGACGCCTTCAACGCCAGAGCTATCTCTGAAAGCGTCCCATAGCCTCCGCCTATGGCAATGACCGCGGCGGCGCTCCTTACGATAAGGAGGTTACGCATCTCGCCCAGGCCGGTCGGAACCGGGACATCGATGTACTGGTTCGCGGCAGCCGGGTCAAGCCCTGGAAGAAGGCCGATGGTGAGCCCGCCTTTTGATTTTGCGCCTTTTGCCGAGGCGGCCATGACACCACCGAGGCCGCCGTTGATTAACACGCACCCTGCCCCGGCGATCAATTCGCCAGTCTGTTCGGCAAGGGCATTCAGGGTCTCATCCTCAAGGCCGCTCCCAATTACGGCTATTACAGGCCTGGTACGCATCAGGAGACGCGCTCCCGTGCCTCCTGCTGCCAGCCCTGCTTGCCGATGAGTTTGACGAACTTGCAGCCTCCGAGGACTTCCGTATCTGCTCCGCCGTCTTCCCCCCTCGTGATTCTCAAGAGCTTCTGGTCTTCTTCCTGCCCCACGGGTATGACCAGCCGGCCGCCCGGCCTCAACTGCTCGATAAGGGCGTTCGGCACCACCGGCGACCCGGCAGTGACGATTATGGCGTCAAAAGGGGCCTCGTCAGGCCAGCCGAGCGTGCCGTCCGAGACCCTGACTATTACATTCGGGCACATGAAGCCGTCAAGGAGCTTTCTTGTTTTCGCGGCTATCTTCCCAATGCGCTCGATGGAATAGACCTTATGGGCCATCATGGACAGGACTGCCGACTGGTAGCCTGAGCCGGTGCCTATCTCAAGGACTTTTTCGCTGCCCGTCAGTCCGAGCGACTCTGTCATGAAGGCGACCATGTATGGCTGTGATATCGTCTGCTTCTCGCCTATCGGAAGGGCGTGGTCAGTGTATGCCTGCGACCAGAGGGCCTCGTCAACGAACAGGTGCCTCGGGATGGTCAGCATGGCGTGCAGCACTTCAGGCTGCTTTATTCCTCTGGGGATGAGCTGGCTGTCGAGCATGTTCTGCCTGGAGCGCTCGTAAATGTCCCTTTTCACTTTCAGGGAGGACTGCCTCATTGAAAAGCCGCTCATTTTATCTTCCATCCCTTAAGCTCCTCGATGGAGGAGTGATTTGTCATGTCAAGATGAATGGGGGTGATGGAGATATAGCCGTCCTGGACAGCCCTGTAATCAGCGTCCTTGCCCCCTTCCCACCTTTCGAGGTCACCGCCTATCCAGTAATACTTCCTGCCCCTCGGGTCAAGTTTCTCCACGACGGCGTCCGAGAAAAAGCGCTTTCCCTGTGTAGTGACCCGGTAGCCTTTTATATTCTTTATGGCAGGGACATTGACGTTCAGCAGGGGGTCCTTTGGCACGCCCTTTTTCAGGACGAACCTCGTGAGTCTGGCGGCAAAAGACGCTGCCTGCCTGAAATCAAAGTCGCTTCTGGCTGCCAATGAGACCGCTATCGAGGGTATGCCGAGGAGGGTTCCTTCCATCGCCGCCGAAACAGTCCCGGAGTACAATACATCCTCGCCCATGTTGCCGCCCTTGTTTATGCCTGAGACGACTATGTCGGGCCTCACTGGCATGACCCCGTGCAGTGCGAGCGTGACGCAGTCTGTGGGGGTGCCGTCAACTGCGTACATCTTCGGGCCGACCTCGTCGACACGGAGCGGCCTGTGGAGCGTGAGCGAGTGGCTCGCCGCGCTCTTTTCCCTGTCAGGGGCAACGACATAGACAATGCCGACCCTCCGGAGGGCCGAAGCGAGCTTTAATATCCCCTCAGAGCGGATGCCGTCGTCGTTTGATACCAGTATGACTTTTTTAGCTTTGTCTGCCATAGTTTTAAGGTCATGCAAATATAATAAAATCCATGCGGAAATTCAATATGTTTAAGCCTCTGTGAGCCCCTTTCAAGCCTTAGGGCAGGAAAAAGGAGCGAATAATTTAAACTGTGCTATAATTTACCCTCAAAAAAGCAAAAGGGGCGGTCCGGGGATGAATGGAGTAAGATCTGCTGGAGATGCGCTCGTGCTTCACGACACGAGCCACATAAGCGACCACGACATATACTTTTTCAAGGAAGGAAACCACTCTTCCCTATACAACAAGCTCGGCGCGCATATCACCACAAAAAACGGCGTAAAGGGCGTGCACTTCGCTGTCTGGGCCCCCAACGCGGAGCGGGTCTCGGTCATAGGGGACTTCAACTGGTGGAATACCGAAACGCATGTCCTCAAGGTACGCGACGACTGGTCAGGCATCTGGGAAGGCTTCATACCCTCGCTTGACGCCGGGACGCTCTATAAATATCACATAAAATCGAAATACTACGGCTATACCGTCCAGAAGGGAGACCCTTTCGCCTTTCACTGGGAGTGCCCGCCAAAGACAGCCTCGGTCGTTTGGGACCTCGCCTACGAGTGGCACGACCAGGACTGGATGAAAAAGAGGAAAGAGCATAACGGGCTGGATAAGCCCATCTCGATATACGAAGTCCACCTCGGCTCATGGAAGAAGGTGCCCGAAGACGGCAACAGGTCGCTCTCCTACCGCGAGATGGCCCCGCAGCTCGCTGAATATGTGAAGGAGATGGGCTTTACCCATGTCGAGTTCCTGCCCGTGATGGAACACCCGTTCTACGGGTCATGGGGCTATCAGACGCTCGGGTACTTCGCTCCGACTTCGAGGTTCGGCACGCCCCAGGACTTCATGTACCTCATCGACTATCTCCACCAGAACGACATAGGGGTCATCCTCGACTGGGTGCCTTCGCACTTCCCCGGGGACGAATACGGGCTTTCGTATTTCGACGGCACGCACCTTTTCGAGCACTCTGACATGAGAAAAGGCTACCACCCTGACTGGGGCAGCTACATATTCAACTATGGCAGGCACGAGGTCAGGGCCTTCCTCATAAGCTCGGCCCTGTTCTGGTTCGATAAGTACCATATCGACGGCATGAGGGTCGACGCGGTGGCCTCGATGCTCTATCTCGACTATTCGAGAAAAGCCGGAGAATGGGTGCCGAACGAACACGGCGGCAGGGAAAATGTCGAGGCAATCGCCCTGTTGAAGGGCCTCAACGAGGCCATATACCGGGATTTCCCGGATGTGCAGACTTTCGCGGAAGAGTCAACCGCATGGCCGATGGTCTCGAAGCCGACCTGGCTCGGAGGGCTGGGCTTCGGCATGAAGTGGAACATGGGCTGGATGCACGACACGCTCAAGTACTTCTCAAAAGACTCCATCTTCAGGAAGTATTACCACAACCAGCTGACTTTCAGCATATGGTACGCCTTTACCGAAAACTTCATACTCCCGCTTTCCCATGACGAGGTCGTCCACGGCAAGGGCTCGCTCATCGGCAAGATGCCGGGCGACGAATGGCAGAGGCACGCCAACCTCCGCCTTCTTTTCGGCTACATGTACGGGCATCCGGGTAAAAAGCTTCTGTTCATGGGCATGGAGTTCGGACAGGTGCGGGAATGGGACCATGACGGAAGCCTTGAGTGGCATGTGCTCCAGTACGCGTACCACGCCGGGGCGCAGGCGTGGGTAAGGGACTTGAACCGCCTCTACAGGAACGAAAAAGCACTGCATGAGCTAGACTTCTCGCCTGAGGGCTATGAATGGATAGACTTCCACGACTGGGAGAACAGCGTGGTGAGCTTCATAAGGAAGTACCATACCACGAACGAGTCAATACTCGTGGTGCTGAACCTGACGCCGGTCTACAGGCCTGAGTACAGGATCGGGGTGCCTGAAGGAGGCTGGTGGCAGGAGGTCCTGAACAGCGATTCAGAGGTGTACGGAGGCAGCGGAAAAGGCAACCTCGGCGGGATTGACGCCGAAGAGATACCCGCGCACAAGAGACACCATTCGATAAACATGTCCCTGCCGCCACTGGCGGCGGTATTCTTCAAGAAGGGCTGATTATATTATCCCCCTCTCCCCAGCCCTCTCCCGCAAGGGGAGAGGGAGTTTAGCTGGTCGTGATGTCATTCTGAGCGAAACGAAGAATCTGTTTTACTAAAACACAAAGCCCTACTTCTTCCCCCTTGGCTTTTTCTTCGGCGCTTCATAAGTCACCCTGTACACAGCCCCCGCATGGTCATCCGACACGAACATTGCCCCGTCACTGCCCGCAAGCACATCGACCGGCCTGCCCCACGCCTCCTTGCCTGTGTGCCAGCCTGATATCACATCAAACGGCTTTCCTGCGGGCATGCCTTTGTCGTTGAACGGCACGGCAACCACTTTATAGCCTGTCGGCACGCTCCTGTTCCATGAGCCGTGGAACGCTATGAGGAGGGAATTTTCAATCATGTTCGGGAACTTCAGCCCAAAGCCGAAAGCTACCCCAAGGGGCGCTGAATGGGCCTGCATCTCGACTTCCGGTGGCGTGGTCTTCTGGCATCGTTCAGCGCTCCACAGCTCCGGGTCAGGAACCTTGTTACCGTAGCAATAAGGCCAGCCGTAGTCCCTGCCCTTTTCTATGAGGTTTACCTCTTCGGGCGGGATATCGTCGCCCAGCATGTCCCTTCCGTTGTCAACTCCCCAGAGCTTGCCTGTTGTTGGGTGAAATTCAAGGCCGACAGTATTCCTCAAGCCGGTGGCAAAAAGCTCCGCTTTTGAATCGGCAAACCTCGTCACGCCGGCCCGCCTCGCGTCCTCTTCCACGCAAGCGTTGCAGCTGGAGCCTGCCGCCACATAAATGGCGTTGTCAGGCCCGATTACGACAGTCCTTGTCCAATGGCCCCCGCCGGACGGCACATCTGAGGTAATAACTTTTTTCGAGTCAGCCTTGAGGTCGTTATCATCGTCCCTCAAGGCCGAAACGCTGCCTGCTTCGGCTACCAGAAGCTCGCTGTCCCTGAACGCCAGGCCGTGCGGCCTCTTAAGCCCCCTTGCGTATACGACGACCTCGTCAGCCGTACCGTCTTTGTCCCTGTCAGGCAGGGCAAGGACAGTACCGTCGGAAGGCACCGATAAAAAGAGAACTCCGGCACTGTTTTCGGCCATGAACCGCGCACCGATCATGCCGGATGCGAAGACAGACACCTTGACCCCGGGCAGGGCCTTCAATTCCCTTTTGGCTTCAAAAGGCCCTTTCCTGAACTTTTGAGGCACTTCAAGCGTTACCTGCCGGAGTTCCTGGCTGAAACCCGCTTCGGGCAAAATAAGCAGGAGCAGTAATACAATGGCGAACGCTATCTTCATGAATATGAGTGTACTTGGGAGAACACCATGGCGCAAGCTTCTATGATTTTTTTGGATATACTCAAAACATGTATCTAAAGAAAAAAAGACCCTGGGAAATACCCGAAAGCGAGGCCGCCCCTGAGGAGGCATATCTCGGGCGGAGAAGGTTCCTCAGGAATGTGGGTTATCTTTCGCTTGGCGGGGTCATGCTCTCAGGCCTTGGCTCTAACATATTCGGTCTCTTCGATGATAAGGGTAAGGAAACTGGCATAAAAGTCGCGCGCACCCCGACACCTGTCCTGTACCCGGCCCAGAGGAACGCGAAGTACACGCTGGACAGGCCGTTGACCGACGAGCGCGTGGCAGGCACGTACAACAACTTCTACGAGTTCACGTCGGACAAAGACGTCTGGAAACATGTGGATAAAATGGAGGTACGGCCGTGGACGATCGAGGTGACAGGCCTCGTGGAAAAACCCAGGACATACGATATAGACGAACTCGTCCGCTTGATGCCGCTTGAGGAAAGGCTCTACAGGCTCCGTTGCGTCGAGACATGGGCCATTGCCGTGCCCTGGACAGGCTTTCCAATGAGGGATCTGGTAGCTCTCGCGCGCCCGCTCTCTTCTGCGAAATATATACGCATGACCACCTTCATGAAACCGCTCTGGGCGTCAGGGCAGAAGCCCGGGTCAGGGCAGCCGTGGCCTTATACTGAAGGGCTCACGATGGAAGAAGCCACAAACGAGCTTACGCTCATTGCCACAGGCATCTACGGGCACGAGCTTCCAAAGCAGCACGGGGCTCCAATAAGGCTTATCGTGCCGTGGAAGTACGGGTTCAAAAGCATAAAATCGATTGTCAGGATAGAATTCACAGACAAGAGGCCAGCGACATTCTGGAACACGATTTCGCCGGAAGTGTACGGCTTTGAATCGAACATTGACCCGGATGCACCGCACCCGTGGTCGCAGAAGATGGAAACGATGCTCGGTACAGGTGAAGTCAGACCGACCCTCCTGTACAACGGCTACGGCGAGTATGTGGCTGGTATTTACAGAAAGGGATGAAGCTATACCGGAAGAGGCTTGAGGTGGCTTTTGAACCATCTGGCGGCCAGTTTCGCGACCTCTTCGAGAGCGCCCGGCTCCTCGAAAAGGTGGGTAGCCCCAGGCACTATGACCATCTCCTTTTCAGCGTCTATCTTCTCGTAAGCTTTCCTGTTGAGGTCTATCACCAGCTCGTCATGCCCGCCCACTATAAGAAGGGTCGGGGACTTCACGAACGGCAAAGATTCCATCGCGAGGTCGGGCCTGCCTCCTCTGGATACCACAGCGCCTATCGCCTCACCTGCCGATGCTGCCGACTTCAAGGCAGCGGCCGCCCCGGTGCTTGCCCCGAAGTACCCCTGCCTGAGCTTCTTTGTCTTCTCTTCAGCTGCAACCCACCTGCTCGCGCCGTCCAGCCTTTGCGCCAAGAGCCCGATGTCGAACCTCGTCTCGTAATCCACATCCTCCTCACGGGTCAGCAAATCCATCAGCAGAGTCGCGAGCCCGGCCCTCCTCAGTACCTCGGCAACATAATTATTCCTCGGGCTGTGGCGCGAACTGCCGCTGCCGTGCGCGAACAGCACTATCCCCTCCGCACCTTCAGGTATCGCCAGCATACCCTCAAGTCTTACCCCTTCAACCGGTATATCCACGAGCTTTTCGCGATCGCTCACAAGGCCTCTTTTTTTCTGCTGTCATTGCGAGGAGCGAAGCATTGAAGCAATCTCTATGTGCTTAATTTAACAGAAAACGAGATTGCTTCGCTGCGCTCGCAATGACAAACAATAAAGTGAGTATGCCGTACCTGCATAGCCTGTCAAGCATGGCAGGGTCGCCGAGTACTTTTGAGAGAACCTTTTTGTAAAAAGGTTCTCTCAAAGTCCCGCGGCCTGCTACAGCTTGTTAAGGCCGTTCATGGCAGCTTCTTTGTAGGCGTCGGAAAGGGTCGGGTAATTGAAGACAGCGTCTTTGAAGTAGTCTATGGGACCATTGAAGCTCATGACGGCCTGGCCTATGTGGATGAGTTCGCTCGCCCTCTCGCCGACTATGTGAACGCCGAGAATGAGCCTGGTGTTTCTGTCGAAAAGGAGCTTGAGCATGCCGTGGACATCGCCTATTATCTGCCCTCTGGCGACCTCGTGGAAGTAGGCGCAGCCAGCCTCGTAGGGTATTCCCTTGAGGGTGAGACTTTCTTCAGTTTCGCCTATCATGGATATTTCCGGTATCGTATATATTCCGAACGGCAGGAGCGCGGGCATCTCGCAGGTTATTCCTTCTTTCTGGAAGGCGTGGCATACGGCTCGCCTTCCCTGCTCCATCGAAGTCGAGGCAAGGGACGGGAAGCCGATGACATCGCCTATGGCGTAGATGTTCGGGACAACGGTCTGGAAATGTTCGTTCACCGAGATGAGGCCCTTGAAGTCGGCTTTGAGGCCTACGGCTTGGAGATTAAGCGCGTCTGAGTTGCCAACCCTGCCCATCGTGTACAGGAGCTTTTCCGTGACCATGACCTTGCCGCTTTTAAGCCTGGTGACGACCCTGCCTGGACTTTCAACGACTATGTCGATGACCTCTTCATCGAGCCTGAAGGTAACGCCCGAGTGCCTCATCCAGTACATGAGGCTCGTGACAATCTCCTCGTCGGCAAAGGAAAGGAGTCGCGCCTTCTTTTCAACAAGGTTAACTTTAACGCCGAGGGCCGAGAATATGCAGGCGTATTCGCAGCCTATTACGCCGCCGCCAATAATGGTCAGGCTGACAGGAATCCTGTTCAGCCCCAGTATGGAATCGCTGTCATAGATGTGCTCCGCGTCAAAAGGCACCTCCGTTGGCCTCGCGGGCCTCGAACCCGGGGCGAGTATGATGAAATCCCCCCGCACCTCTTCAGTTGAGCCGCCCCCCTTTAAAACAAGCGCATTAGGCCCGGCAAAAGAGGCTTCACCGTAGATGACCTCCACATTGTTTCTGCTGAACTGGTCTACTATGACCTCCATCTGGAGGCGCGCCACCTCGAATTTCCTGTGCATGAGCTCGCTTAAAGCTATGTCCCTGTTGAGGGTAAGCTGGAGTCCGAAAATAGCCCGCTGCTTGAAACCCGCGTAGATGAGCGCGGTCTCCCTCAAGGTCTTGCTCGGCAGGGTCCCGGTATGTATTCCGGCCCCTCCGATAAACGGGCTCTTCTCTATTATCGCGACTTTTTTGCCGAGCTTGGCCGCCTGGATGGCCGCTTTCTGGCCCCCGGGGCCGGAGCCTACAACAAGGACATCGTAACTTCTCATCTGGGGTACCTCTTAGGGCTTTCCTTAGATTATATCGGAAAAGGGTTCTATTTTACTGGAAGGAAAAAAGAGGCAGTTCACTGATTTAAGGGCTTTGCCGGGGACGGCGGCCCAGCTCATTCGATACTGTCTATGACGCGTTCAAGCCTTTCCTTCAATTCCCTGGCTATTATTGCCAGGGCCGGGTTCTCTATCATTGACATCGCGATAACCGGGTCCATTACCGACACCGTAGGCATGCCGTCTTCTTCATATACTATGACATGGCTCGGCAGGAGCAGGCCGATATCGGTCTCGACAGTCACTGCCTTGTGCGCCAGCGGGGCGTAAAGCGCGGGAAGGACGGCATACCTCATAAGCTGCGCCTCGTTCCGGCCATTTTTCACGGCCTCGTCGAGACGGAATTCACCAAGAACGGAGAAGCCTTCCCGTTCGAGCGCGGCCCTGGTTTTGCCCGCGGCCTCATCAAACCCGCTGGCAAGTTTTTTTGTTATGGAGTATTTTGCCATCCCGTTCCTTAACAGTGTGCCGAGCGGCGCGCGGCAAAGCCAACGACGAGAGTTTTTCAGCCTGCTATCTTAAAAAAAGATTTTGTTCAGGCTGTTAAAAAAGCTCCAGATGCAAGGCTTCGAGGAGCGAGTTACGAGGCGTACTCTTCTTGTACGCCGTAGTGACGCGCGACGCTGACAACGACGCAGATGGACTTTTTAAGCTGCCTGCTAAAATGTAAACAGGTCTTTTGAAAGGCCAGGGTCTACCTCAAGATCGAGCATGAGCACGCCTTCCAGAAGCTCGCCTGAGGCTGCGTAAGCCTCGACCTTGACAGGCAGCATCAAGGTCTTTTCAAGCCAGAGCCTGTACCTGTTTGTGCCGTCGACCTCAAACGCGCCCTCGCCGCGCACCTCGACCACGAGAGTCTTGCGGCCGCTGACCTCTTCTTCCCCGGCAATTTCAACCGTGCCGTTGTCCTTGAGCTTCCTCACATTCCTTAAAAGCGAGCCGATGTCCGACTCATCGACAGTATGGCCGCTTGAGCTTCTGATGAGCCTGTCGTCAGGGCCCATGCGCAGCTCCAATGACTTCAGAAAACCGAAGGGCCTAAGGACTGCCTCCTTCTTGAAAGGGTCGTATACCAGCACCGCCCCTTTGTGGGGCTTTTCAAACTCCATCCGTATGTAGCCGGGTTTTTTGAAAAAATACTTTATTACCTCTCCGGAGCTTGACCGCAAAGTGACCTTATAGCTTTCGAGCCTTTCGAAGCTTGAAAGCGCGTCATCTACCGGGCCAGCGAAAGCAAGCTGAAGCGGGAGCGCCAGAAGGGCTATAAGCATTGAAAATACCAGTTTTACCGGAAAGTTCACTTCTTAGAGTATATCGCCGGGGGGAGCTTTTGCAACAAGAGGCAAGGGATTGGCTAATCCTTCTCTCTCTCCAGAATGGGGTAGGCAACATTAGTGATGTAGGAATTTATCCGTTTGAGGTTTGTAAGGACATCAAGATGTATGGCGCTCGTATCTACAGATTCCCTGTGCCCCTTGTACAGGCGGTTTATATGGGATTGTCTCAGGTCCTTTTCAAGCTCCGAGAGCTTCTGCTTATGCGTGACAAGCCTTCTTGCCAGCTCGTTGTCGCTCCCGGCGAACGCCGCGACACCCATCTGGAAGTTTTCCAGCACCTTCCTGTGAAGGGCCTTTATCTCCTCCATGCCGTCCTTTGAGAACAAAAGACCGCCCTTTATCTTCTTTTTCGCCAGCTCCATGAGGTTCTTGTCTATGACATCGCCAATGTTTTCGATATTGTCCGAAAAGAGCATTATTTCCTGTTCGCGGCGGGCCTGCTCGTCCGAGAGGCTTTCCTTCGAAAGCTTTATGATGAAGAACTTCACTTCCCTGTCCAGAAGGTCGACATCGTCGTCCCGCTCCTGAATCTCTTCGAGGAGCGCGACATTGCCGTTCTCAAAGACCTCGATGGACCTGGTGAGCATCTCCTGGACGATATCCGCCGACCGGAGCGACTCCCTCGTCGCCTGCACCAGCGCCAGCGACGGAGATGTGAGGACAATGGGGTCGAGGTACTTGGGGCCGAACCGTTCAGGGGCAAACGACTGCGGCAGCAGTGCGCTCACGAACCTCGTGAACGGGCCGGTAAACGGCAGGAAGAGCACTGCTATGCCTATGTTGAAAAATGTATGCGCGTTAGCTACCTGTCTGGCCGCGTCCGGCGAAGAGTGGCCCACGAGCGTGGTGAAAAAGCCCAGAAAAGGTATGACAAGGAGCACGCCGATGACCTTGAACAGGACATGGGCCATAGCCACTCTCTTCGCGTCGACCGTCGCCCCGAGAGAAGAGATAATGGCTGTCACGGTCGTGCCGATGTTCGCCCCGAGCACTATTGGCACAGCGGCCTCTATGCCCAGTATGCCCGAATGGGCGGCTGTGAGGGCTATGCCGAGGGTAGCCGTGCTGCTCTGGAACAGGGCCGTAAGAAGGGCCGATATTATGATCCCGGCGAAAGGGTCCTTGCTGAGGCCCAAAAGGAATTCCCTCATGAACGGGTTCTGGGACACGGGCTCGAAGGTGTCGATGAGTATCTTCAGCGCTAAGAAGACCAGGCCAAAGCCTAAAATGGCCTGTCCCGCGTCCTTCCATTTGCCGGAGCGGCCCAGAAAGGAGATTACTATGCCGAGCCCAACGAGACCGATGGCGTAGTCGTATACCTTGAAGGCGATTATCTGGACGGTGATAGTGGTGCCGATGTCCGCGCCGAGGATCACGCCCATCGTCTGGGTGAGACCCATGAGCCCGGAGCCCACGAAGCCGACAAGCATGACAGTAGTGGCCGAAGAGCTCTGGAGAAGGGCCGTTATGGCCGCGCCGACGCCAACGCCCTTGAGGCGGTTGTCGGTAGCGGTCAGCAGGAAGTTCCTGAGCTTCGCCCCTGCTGCCCGCTGCAAACCTTCCCCGGCAAGCTTCATGCCGAAAAGGATGAGCATGGCGCCGCCGAAAAGGCTCAGTATGGAAAGAGTAGTTGTCATGGTTAAATGCGGCCTCGATGCCCGCCTGTTTTCATATTATCCCCCAACGGGGAGGCGGCGCAAGTTTTTTGGTGACAGCGGGTTTAATTCCTCACAATTCGGCTCTAAACTCTCCGTGTCAAAGAATACTTGATTTGCCTTGATTTTCTGGAAACTAAAAGTATAATTATGTCTCCTGAGTCTCGGCCAAACACATACACTGACATGGAGGAGTCATGACTAATATCGTAGACATTCACGCCAGGGAGATACTCGACTCCCGCGGCAATCCCACTGTCGAGGTCGAAGTCACCCTCGACGGCGGCTATAAGGGCAGAGCGGGCGTGCCATCCGGGGCCTCTACCGGAAAATTCGAAGCCGTGGAACTCCGCGATAACGACAAGAAAAGGTATCTCGGCAAGGGCGTGCAGAAGGCCGTAAAGAATGTCCGCGAGAAGATAGCCAAGGAACTGCTCGGCATGGACGCCACCGACCAGGTGCTCATCGACAAGACGATGATCGCGCTTGACGGCACCGACAACAAGAAAAGGCTCGGCGCGAACGCCATACTCGGCGTATCCATGGCCGTCTCCAAGGCAGCGGCGGCAGCCTCGATGCTCCCGTTATACAGGTATCTCGGCGGCGCGAACGCGAAGGTCCTGCCGGTCCCGATGATGAACATCATCAACGGCGGAGCGCACGCCAACAACAGCCTCGACATACAGGAGTTCATGATAGTGCCTGCCGGGCTGCCGACCTTCAGCGAGGCGCTTCGCGCCGGGGTCGAGGTCTTCCACAGCCTCAAAGCCATCCTGAAGAAAAAAGGCCTTTCCACCGCAGTCGGCGACGAGGGAGGCTTTGCCCCTGAGCTGGGGAGCAACAGGGAGGCCCTTGAAGTAATACTCCAGGCCATCAGCGGGGCGGGATACAAGGCCGGAAAAGACATACTGCTGGCCCTTGACTGCGCTTCCAGCGAGCTTTACAAGAGCGGCGGATATACCCTTGAGGGTAAAGAGCTCGCGCCCGACGAGATGGTCGACTACCTCGCTGGGCTTGCAAAAGACTTCCCCATTATCTCCATCGAGGACGGCGTTTCAGAGGACGACTGGAAGGGCTGGGACCTCCTCACCAGAAAGCTTGGCAGCAAGGTCCAGCTTGTCGGCGACGACCTTTTCGTCACGAATGTCGCGAGGCTCAAAAGGGGCATCGACTCATGCGTTGCCAACTCCATACTCGTGAAGGTCAACCAGATAGGCACCCTTACCGAGACCTTCGAGGCGGTTGACATGGCAATGCGGGCCGGGTACACGGCCGTCATCTCCCACAGGAGCGGCGAGACCGAAGACGCCACCATAGCCGACATAAGCGTGGCCACGAACGCCGGACAGATAAAGACCGGCTCCGCATCCAGGACCGACAGGACAGCCAAGTACAACCAGCTTCTGAGGATAGAAGAAGAGCTAGGCAGCACGGCTATCTACCCCGGCCACGGCGCTTTCAAGGTAACAGGGGCGTTCTGAGCAGAATGAACTGGGGGGCAAGTCCCCTCCAGTTTGCCTTACGCTCAGGGCATATGTTATAATTGGATATTGCAGCCTGAGATTGGCAGCATGATCACAAACCGCGAAAAAAATAAGTTTTTTGCGTAAAATCAACCCGGAGGTTACGTGTCGTCAGAAGGCCTTATTTTTGAGGCTTTATTTGTTTTAGCCCTCATCTTGATCAACGGTTTTTTCTCCAGCGCGGAGATAGCGATAATCTCCGCCAAACGGAGCATAATCGACAAACTCTCCAAAGACGGGAACCTTTCCGCGTCGGTCGTCCTGCAGATGAAGGAAGACCCTGACAAGTTCCTTGCCACGGTGCAGGTAGGGGTCACTGTCGTAAGCACGCTGGCCTCTGTCCTGGGCGGCATCATCGCTTCCGAGCGGATAAAACCCATTATTCAGTCCATCCCATTCCTGCCGATACAGGACGCTTCCGAGATAATCGCCATAGGGCTGGTCGTGGCAATCATCTCCTATGTGAGCCTCGTCATTGGCGAACTCGTGCCCAAGACGCTGGCCATAAGGTACGCCGAAAGGATAGCCGTTTTCTCGGCCAGGCCCCTTAACTTCATCTCAAGGATGACCAACGCCTTCGTGAAGCTCCTTACCGCCTCGACGAGCGCCGTATTGAAGGTGCTTGGCATAAAAGATACCGGGCAGAAGGTCTTCGTTTCAGAGGAGGAGATAAAATACTTCATCAGGGAAGGACGCGCCTCCGGTGTGTTTGAGGAGACCGAAGCGCAGCTCCTGCACGGCGTATTCGAGTTCGCGGACAAGACCGTGAAGGAAGTCATGGTCCCGAAGCACAAGATAAGCGCGATCGAGATAGACACCTCCTCTGAGGAGGCGTTGAAGTTCATCTCCGACACCGGCTTTTCAAGGTACCCGGTCTACAGGGACAGCATAGACAGGATAGTAGGCGTCCTGTATAACAAAGATGTGTTCAACGCGCTTGAAAAGGGCCGCAAGCTCGATGTGAAGTCCATCATAAGGACGCCGTATTTTGTCCCGAACTCCATAATGATCAGCAAGCTCCTTCGGGAGCTCCAGAGGCGCAAGGTCCACATGGCGGTCGTGGTCGACGAGCACGGCGACCTTGACGGCCTGGTCACCATCGAGGACATCCTTGAAGAGCTTGTAGGAGAGATCGAGGACGAGTACGATGTGGGCGCCGGAGGCCTCGTTGAAAAACTGCGGGACGGTACCATGATAGTAGACGCCTCGGCTTCCATCGGCGACCTTGAGAACATAGGGATAGTCATCACCGACGAGGAAGAGGAGTACAATACGCTCGCGGGGTTCATGCTCGCCAAGCTCCAGAGGATACCCAGGGGCGGCGAGTTCGTCATCTACAAAGACATGCGCCTGACGATCGTTGATGTCGAGCAGAACAGGATAATAAAGGTCAAGATAGAGCCGCTGGATGCGCAGGGGCAGAAAAAGGCCAAAGCATAGCAGAGAAATCAATATTGGGAAAAAAAGCGGGCCGGAATTCCGGCCCGCTTTTTTTCGCCTTAACCTTTTGGCTTAATTTGCAGATTGTTCTTTACGGAGACGACGCCGGGGACATCGTCGGCGACTTTTTCGGCTTTCGCGGCGCTTTCAGCGGAATCGACAAAGCCGTTTAACTGAACCACGCCTCTGTATGTATCGACATCTATCTGGAGCGCTTCCAGCGACTGGTCCTGGATGATCCTGGACTTTACCCTGGTTGTCAGCGTCGCGTCATCGACAGACTCTCCCGCGCTCCTTCTCGTCTCGGTTGCCGCGCAACCGCTGATTGCGGCTATGAGCATGATACTGGCAAGAAATCTGAATACGATATGTCTGGTCATGTTTTAGCTCCTTATGTTTAAAATTTCCCTGTTTAAATCGTATATCACTATGGAAGCCTGTCAAGTTCAGCCCGGCTCGGGTGAAGAGATTTGAGCGGAGACGCAGATTGCAAAAAACTCCGTTTTTTGAGCAGGTTGCTGAAAAAGTTCCATATGCGAGGCGTCGAGGAGCGAGGAATGAGGCGTACTTTGTTTGTACGCTGCAATTGCGCGCTTTGAAGCCAACAAAGCAGATGGACTTTTTTGCAGCCTGCTACTTCTTTTTCAGTATCTTCATAAGTTCCACAAGCGGTCTCGTATTTAGAACATCCTTTTTCTCAAGCCAGCCCCTTCTGGCCGTATGGATCCCATACTCGATATTAGCTAAATGGTGTATTGAGTGCGAATCAGTGGAAATTGCGACCAGCACGCCCTTTTCCTTCGCTAGCATGCAGTGGCTGTCGTTAAGGTCGAGCCTGTCCGGGTAAGAGTTGAGCTCAAGAGCGGTATTGTATTTCTTCGCCTCTGCCATGACCTTCGCGAGGTCGATGAGGTACGGCTCTCTCTCCCCTATAAGCCTGCCGGTCGGATGTCCTATGATGTTTATGAGCCCGGTCCTTATGGCTTTTACGACCCGCTTGGTCATCTCATCCATGCTCATACTGAAACCCGAGTGCACCGAGGCGACGACGAGGTCGAGTTTGCGAAGAACGCTTTCCGGGTGGTCGAGGGTTCCGTCGGCCCTTATGTCCACTTCGGTCGATTTCAGGACGGTAAACTTTTTCTTCTGCTTCCTGAGCTTGTCGTTGAACTCGTCCACGGCCTGCATCTGCGCCATTATCCTGGCCTCGTCAAGCCCCCTTGCTATGCCGACGGCCTTTGAATGGTCTGTCACGGCCATGTACTCGTAGCCCAGTTTCATGGCCGCTTCGGCCATCTGCTCGAGCGTGTATGTCCCGTCGCTCTCCTTTGTATGGACATGGAGGTCGCCCCTGATATCAGATCGCTTGAGCGGCTCAGGAAGAGCGCCCTTCTCCGCGGCCTCTATCTCGCCGCGCATCTCGCGCAGCTCCGGAGGTATCCACGGAAGCCCTACCGCGGCGTAGACGGCCTCCTCTTTTTCACCTGCTACCCACTGCCCGTTTTCCCTGAAGACGCCGTATTCGCTGATTTTAAGCCCCATCCTCTTTGCCCTGTCCCGAATCGCCACATTGTGCGCCTTGGAGCCGGTAAAGTACTGGAGTGCCGCACCAAAGGCCTTTTTCTCAAGCACCCTTATGTCTACCTGAAGCCCGGCCTTAAGTACGACCGTGGACTTTGTCTCGCCCATCGAAACGACCTCCCTCACCTCCGGGTGCTTTACGAAATGGTCCATTACGGCCCGCGCATCGCTGCAGGTGGTGAGTATGTCGAGGTCGCCGACAGTCTCCTTCCAACGCCTGTAGCTTCCGGCTGGGACAATGTCGATTATGCCCGGGACCTTTTTCAGCCAGGCAACAAACGACAGGGCAAAAGGCGTTACAAATGAGAGTTTGAAAACCTGCGTCCTGGATTTCAGGTCTTTTATGCCCCTTAAAATCTTCTCTTCCGAGACCTGGCCGAAGCCCGCAAGTTCCTGTATGCGCCCTTCAGCCGCCGCCTTTTCAAGTTCGTCAATGGTCTTGACGCCAAGCTCCTTGTGAATGAGCGCGGCCTTCTTGGGCCCCACGCCCGAAACTTTCAGTATCTCCAGCATACCGGAGGGCATCTCGGTCAGGAGTTCCCTATGAAAGGCGCACCCGCCGGTTTCCAGCATCTCGATTATCTTGGTCCTGGTGGACTCGCCTATGCCGGGTATGCCCTTGAGCCCGTCCTCGCCTCCATCTTCGTACAGGGTCTTGAGACTCTCTGGAAGGCCGTCTGCGACCATTCCGGCGTTCCTGTATGAGCGGACCCTGAACAGGTCGCCGCCCTTCAATTCAAGTAGGTCGGCTATCTCAAAAAAGACCCTGGCAATCTCCGAGTTCTCCATCCGGACCGGCTCCTTTCCAAACAACCTCATATATTATATAATATACAGGGTTTTCGTCCCGGCAGTGCCTTTCGGCAATATGTTTTTCCGTTGACTTGACGGGGCTCTTTACCTAAACTTAGTAATTCAGTTGTGTATAGCTTTATCATTCTGAAAGGTTGTAACTTTGAACAACAAAAGCTCCATCGGAGTCTTTGATTCAGGCATAGGCGGGCTGACCGTCCTCCGTGAGATAACAAGGCTCCTTCCCGGAGAGAATACCATCTACCTGGGAGACACCGCCCGTGTCCCTTACGGCAGCAAGTCAAAGGAAACTATCGAGAGGTACTCCTTCGAGATTGCCGCCTTCCTCCTTAAGCACGACATCAAGATGCTGGTAGCCGCCTGCAACACGGCATCCGCCTATGCGGTGCCGAAGCTCGCAAAGGAACTGGATATCCCCGTGCTGGGCGTCATAGAGCCCGGCGCGCGGGCGGCGGTAGCCGCTACTAAGGCCAACAGGATAGGCGTCATCGGGACAGAGGGCACCATCAAAAGCAGCGCCTACACCTCTGCCATAAAGGCCATAAGGCCGGAGGCTGAAACTTTTGTCAAAGCCTGCCCACTGTTCGTGCCGCTTGTGGAAGAAGGCTGGGCGGAAGACGAAGTGACGGCCCTTGTAGCGTCCCGCTACCTCGCCGGGCTCAAAGACGCGGGGATAGATACGCTCGTTCTCGGCTGCACGCACTACCCGCTCTTAAAGGAAACAATAGCTTCTGTCATGGGCGACAGCGTAGCGCTGATAGACTCCGCGGCCTCGACCGCAATGGAAGTAAAGAAGATACTCGAAGAAAAAGGGCTTCTTAACGACAGCGGGAAAGACGCCTCGCACAGGTTTTTCGTGACCGACTCCCCAGAGCGCTTCATGGCCGTCGGCAGGCGCTTTTTCGGGGAACGCCTGGCTGACGCTGAACTCGCGGCTCTTACCGACAATTAAAGAGGTATTCAGGTGGCCGGAAAAAAAGGAAAGAAAAGCTTTTCAATACTCGTAATTGCCGCCGTGACTCTCGTCGCGGGAATAATCGTGCTCGCCTGGCTGGCCGGAAGGCCGACGGAAAAAGAGACCCGTGAGATAAATGTCTTTTTCAGCGACGAGGACGGCCTTTATCTCAAGGCCGAGAAACGCAGCATAGAAAAAGGCGAGCTTTCCTCAGAGGCCAGGGCAGCCCTTGAGGCCCTCATAAACGGCCCTTCGAGCGCTTCGCTCGGCAAGACGCTGCCCAAAGGCACGAAGCTCGTTGCCCTCGATATCAAAGGGTCGACCGCAGTCGTTGACTTAAGCCCGGAGGTCATAAAAAACCATGAAGGCGGCTCGTCAGGAGAGCTTCAGACCATCTATTCAATAGTCGACACGCTCAGCCTCAACTTCCCGGAGATAAAAGAAGTGCAGATCCTCGTGGGAGGCAAGAAGGAAGAGACCATCGCCGGACATATAGACATAAGCCAGCCTCTGGGGCCGGATAAAAAAATAATCAAGGACTAACAGGTTGCTAAAAAAGCTCCATATGCAAGGCGTCGAGGAGCGAGGAATGAGGCGTACTTTGTTTGTACGCCGCAAAGACGAGCGACAAAGACAACGCCGCAGATGGACTTATTTTCAAGCCTGAATAATAGGAGCGACTATGCCCAAGGAGAACAGCTACAGGCTTGAGCGTGATTCCCTTGGCGAAAAGCGCGTCCCGGCAAAAGCGTACTACGGCATACAAACGCTGAGAGCCTTTGAGAACTTTCCCATAAGCGGTATAAAAGCAGCCCCCGTCCTCATAACCGCCACGGCCATGGTAAAGCTCGCAGCCGCGAAAGCTAACGCGAGGGTCGGCCTCCTTGACAGGAAAAAGGCCGACGCTATTTGCAGGGCCGCAAGCGAGATAATAAAGGGCGGCTTCCGGGGCGAGTTCATAGTGGACGCCTTTCAGGCAGGAGCAGGCACCTCGCATAACATGAACGCCAACGAGGTCATTGCCAACAGGGCCACAGAGATACTCGGCGGCCGCCTCGGCGACAACTCCATCGTCCATCCAAACGACCTCGTCAACATGAGCCAGTCCACAAATGATGTGGTGCCGACGGCCCTCCGGGTGGCGGCCATTCTATCCTCAGACGGGCTTCTTGAGGCGCTCGACAAGTGCGAAAAAGCCTTCAGGCGCAAATCAAAAGAGTTCGACAATATAGTCAAATCAGGGCGCACTCATTTACAGGACGCGGTGCCAGTGAGGCTCGGCCAGGAGTTCGGGTCGTACGCCTCGGCCATGAAAACCGCCACAGAGAGGATTACCGACGCAAGGGAGCGGCTTAAGGAGATAGGCCTCGGGGCTACAGCCGCAGGCACGGGCATCAACACCCACCCCCGCTACAGGTACGCCGTATTGGCAGAGCTTTCAAAAGCATCGGGGATAAAAGGGCTAAAAAAAGCGCCGGACACTTTCGAGGCCCTGGCTTTCTCGTCAGACTTCGCTGCTTTTTCAGGGGCCATGCGCCTGGTGTGCATAGACCTTGTGAAGATATCCAATGACCTTAGGCTTCTTTGTTCAGGGCCCAACACTGGCCTTGCCGAGATATCGTTGCCGCCGGTGCAGCCGGGCTCGTCGATAATGCCGGGCAAGGTCAACCCGGTCATGGCCGAGATGCTCGCGATGGTGTCGTTTCATGTAATGGGCACTGACCATGCTATAGCCCTGGCCGCGCAGGCCGGGCAGCTCGAGCTGAATGTGATGACGCCTGTCATTGCCCACAACCTCCTTGGCTCGATAGGGATATTGACGAACGCCCTTAACTCGTTCACTGAAAAGTGCGTATCCGGAATAAAAGCCGATAAAAAACAATGCGCCTTTTATTTCGAGAACTCGGCGGCGCTCGCAACCGTATTGAACCTGTTTATCGGGTACGACAAGTCGACTGAGGTCGTGAAGGAATCTCAAAAGACCGGACAGAGCATCAAAGAGGTCGTACTCGCTAAAGGCATAATGACCGAATCTGAATGGGGCAGGCTCATGAGGCCTGAGAACCTGACAAGGCCCACTGACTTGAAAAGTCTTTTGAAAAAGGAAAAGAAGAAAAAGTAATGGCCTGGATATTCCTTTTCGCGGCTGGTTTCTTCGAGATATTATGGGCGCTCGGCCTGAAGCTCTCTCAAGGCTTCACCAAGCCCCTGCCCACAATCGGCACTGTAATTGCCATGGCCTTGAGCATGGGTTTCATGGCATTCTCCCTCAAGACCATCCCCATGGGCACGGCATACGCCGTGTGGACCGGCATCGGCGCTGTCGGCACGGCTGTGATCGGGATGGCCCTTTTCGGCGAACCGAGAGCGGCATTGAGAGTCGCTTGCATCGGCCTCATCATAGCCGGAATAGCCGGTCTCAAGCTCACCTCGAACTAACCTCTCTTCCTCAGTTTTCTAGCGCAAAAAGCCCTTCATGCTGTTTTCTGGCATACTCTAACAAGACTGAAAACATTAATTAGCAACAGGTTGTTCAAAAAGGTTCAGATGCGAGGAGTCGAGAAGCGAGGAATGAGGCGTACTTTTTTGTACGCCGCAATTAACGAGCTTTGATGACGACATGGCAGATGGACCTTTTTCAACAACCTGCAAAGGAGGGGAGCCATGAGCATAAGAGGTTTCTTAGGCGGCATTCTGGAAGGGCTAAAATCGAGCGCTTCGGTCTCGACAGTATATGGCAAACCGATACATGCTTCCGGAAAAACGCTTATTCCTGTAGCCAAGGTCGCCTATGGTTTCGGCGGCGGCGGCGAGACTGAAAAAAAAGGCGTATTCGGCAAGCGGGACATTGACACGGAAGAGGGCGGCGGAGGCGGGATCGCGGTAAAGCCCGTCGGCGTCCTCGAAGTAACGGGCAAAAGGACAAGGTTCGTGCCGATAAGCAGGAAGGCCCGGCTGCTGGGTTTCGTGGCAATAGGGTTTATAACAGGCATGGCCTGGTCAAGAGGAAGGCTTACGCACGCAACTGAAGGCGGCGAGCACCATTTTGGGCACGAGCTTGCCAGAGGCCACAAGTAGACGTGATTTCCGAACGAAACAATCCATAAATCGAATTGTTTAAAGACGAGATTCTTCGCTTCGCTCAGAATGACAACAAAGCGAAAGCCCCCTATCGGGGGCTTTCGCTTATTTATTCCCTACCCTGCCTTCCTTTTTTTCTCATGCGTCAGGTCGATATCCTCAAGCGTTGCTGTCAGCGCACCTTTCCTTTTTACTTCCTCCATTGCCCTTTCGGAATCGCCGGGCGACAAGTCAACGCCCTTTACGCCGTCGATAAGCACGGTCACTTCAAAACCATCCTTGATAGCGTCCAGAGAGGTTTCTTTAACGCAGTAGTCCGTCGCCAGACCGCCGATGTAAAAATGGTTCACACCGTCCTCTCGAAGCACTTCGGCAAGGCTTCTGCCTTTTTCGTCATGGCCGAAAAAAGCAGAGTAGCTGTCCTGTTTTGGGTCGTCGCCCTTTGACATGATGACAGCCCTGGGCGGGACTGCAAGGTCCGGGTGAAACTCAGCCCCATGCGTGCCCTGCACGCAATGAGGCGGCCATACCCCGCCATAGGGTTTGAAGTGAACTGTCACGGGCGGATGCCAATCTCTGGTAAAATATATTGGCAGGCCTGCTTGCCTGAAAATCTCGATATACTTGTTAAGTATCGGAACGACACGGTCGCCTTCGGGTACGCCAAGCGCGCCGGACGGGCAGAAGTCGTTCTGCATGTCAACGACGAGGAGGGCCTTCTTTGATATTGCGTTCATAATTAAAGAATATCATCCGCAGAGGGCGTGTCAAGGGCGGCCCGTGGCTGATTTGTGCAATTTATTCAACCAGTTATAGGTTGAAAAGGAAGGCGTTTTGTTTTATTCTTACCTGGCAGGCTGTTGAGAACAGCCTGCCAATGCAATCCATGGATGGATTGCCAAATTGCGAGACTTAAAAAGTTGAGCAATTTGTAAGATTTGGACGAATTCACTTCGCCAAATCGTGGTTGAAAAAGCCAGGGATGGGCTTTTTCAACCTCTGATAGATGCGAAAAAAGACGAATGGAGGACTCGATGATTTATAAGAAGCATATGGCCGTCGCCCTGTCGATATTGTTTCTGCTCATATTCATGGGAGGCGCGGCGCTCGCGGACCCCGCGAAGGTCTACAAAACGAAACTCGATAACGGGCTCACGGTCGTAATAGAAGAGGAGCACTCGGCCCCTGTCGTCTCGGTCCAGATGTGGGTCAAGGTGGGCAGCGCCGACGAGCCGCAAAAGCTCGCCGGCATCTCCCATGTATTCGAGCATATGCT
>Ga0154366_101_pt4 | contig 26028 bp, 27 predicted proteins | sample RifGroA2_FD_115894 | JGI IMG/M metagenome (GOLD analysis project Ga0154366, IMG submission 115894) | Deltaproteobacteria bacterium GWA2_54_12
GCAGACGCACTCAGCCAGCGGATAGGTGCACACAGGGCAAAACCCTTCTCCTGGCGCGGTAGTTTTGTTTTTTTCCATAAACCGCCTCCGGACATCAACGATACAATTTAATTATAACGCTTTTTCTTCAATGGATTTTCAATCAGAAGAGCAGCATGAACTCTGCGTAGTAAAGGCCGGAGAGCCTGTCCTGACCGTTGTCTCCAGCAATAGGGAGCTGCATGCCGGTGGTGATGGCGAGGTCTCCTTCGATGTTCAACCGGAAAGCCGGGCCAAGGAAAGCGTAGTTCTCTTCCATGTCGAATACACCCACTCCCTGGAAGCGCAGTCCCGGGCTCAGGTCATAACCCAGGCCCGTGCTGACAGGGCCGCTGTCTTCAAGCAATTCCGGGAACGCGGCGGGAGATTGGCTGACATGAGCCCTGTCCGTTGCGTGCATGCCCTCCACTAGCTCGCAGAGCGAGGACGGTACATCCTTGCCGGAGACGGCGGTCTGATCCGGTATAAAAACACTTTCAGGTTTGAACGCGCCTTCTGTCAAATGGTTCGCAAATCCTACCGCGCCGCTGTTCAGGTACGCGCTGCCCCAGGGCATGAGCGCGGCCGCCGGAGCGGGCGATAAAAACAAGCCCGAGAGCGCGATTGATAAGGCCTTTATGGGTTTTGAAAATTTGACTGTTGCCAAAGGGCCTGCCTTGTATATAATTAAAAGGTCATTTTTCCAACCTGAAAGCGCGAAGAGCTATGCTGAACCTTATGAACATGCTCAGGAACTGGCGAAGCCTGTCGCTCACGGCCGGCCTTTCCTGGTTTATGAAGCTCCTTATGGTGCTCCTTCTTCCTGTGGAGCTCTACAAGGGAGACTATCTTTTTTCCATACTCCTTGTTTTTTCGGTCATCCTGTCCCTCATACCGAGCCTCGTGGAAAGGAGCTACCGCGTAACGCTGCCCTTTGAGCTCGATCTCCTCATTACGCTTTCGATCTTCCTCAATACCTTTATGGGCGAAGGGATGAATTTCTACCAGAAGGTGCGGCTCTATGACAAGGCCCTGCACATATACGGCAGCGCGGTAGTAGGCCTGCTGGCCTTTGTGGTCGTCTACACGCTGAATTATACGCGCAAAGTGCGCCTCTCATTGCCTTTCATCGGTTTTTTCACCATTACCTTCGCGATTGCCATGGGAGCCGTCTGGGAGATAATGGAGTTCGCGGTTGACAGCCTCTTCGGCAAAACGACCCAGAACGGGCTCGCGGATACAATGTGGGACCTCGTAAACGACTTCGTAGGCGGCGTCATTACGGCCGCCGTCGGCATGCTCTATGTCAAGTACTCGAACCCCGATGTGAGAAAAAGGCTTGCCATGCCGCTTGGTGAAGTCTTTGGCATGGGCAGGCGCATAGACAGGCTTAAGGAGCGCCTTGAAAGGCAGCCGAAGATCGTCAACGCGAAACCTGAAAATATCGAAGACAAGAATATAAGAAAAAAATAAATCCACGCTTCGTAAGGGAAAGTTTCTCAGAGTTCGGGGATTTTCTGTTTCGATTCTGCCTGTTGCGCTTGCCATGCGGCTCCAGACAGAGACAAGCTCCCCATACCTTCTAAGGCTCTCCGTTTAAATTCCATCGGCCGCTATTTTTTTACTGCTGGCCCTGAATCAAGTCGAAGCGGCTGCAAGCTCCTGTAAGCGTCAATGGCATTCAAAAAAATAAGGCGGCAGGTTTTGACGCCTGCCGCCCTTTGCCTTCGCGGACTCGGTTATCTCCAGTCTCTAAGGAGAATCCCGGAACCATCCCGAAAGATGATCCCTTATTACTCTTCTTAAGGACCGGAGTTTCGGACCCGCGGAGGCAGCTCTTGCCCCCGCGCTCGGTTATCTTGAGGTTCTAAGGAGAATTTTCAGGACCCCACTCGGATCTTTCAACCCGAAGGTAATCACCTTCCATTCTTCTTACAACCCAAGTTTCGGACACGGAGGCAACCGTCATTTTTTTTAGCGGCAGAGGTTTTACCCTCTGCCGCATTGCTTCCCTGAGCCGGTTAATTCCCGACTATTAAGAGGAGGTTTCGGAAACCATCCGAAGACAGTTCCTTATCTCTCCTCTTAAGAGCCGGTTTTTTCCGGCCCAGGAAAGCAACCTTCAAGTCTTATATCTGATACGCTTCTTCCACATGGAGGAAGTTGTCTACTTCCTCTTCTATGACAGACGCGAGGTCCGACACGGAGACTAGGCCAATGAGCTTATTGTTCTCAACCACCGGGAGCCTGCGTACTTTCTTTCGCGCCATCAGCTTCGAAGCATCGAACACATCGGTTTCCGGGGTTGCCGTTATTACGCTAGACTGCATTATGCCGTCTATCCTCGTCCCGTCAGGGTCCTTTCCGCTTGCGAGCCAGATCACCAGGTCCCTGTCCGTAATGCAGCCTTTTATCGACTCGCCGTTCGTAACGAGCAGGTATCCTACCCGGTAATCCTTCATCTTCTTCGCGGTCTCCCTTATAGTAGTGTCAGGGCTTACCGTTACTACTTTCTTCTGCATTATCTGTTTAAGTTGCATTTTTTTCACCCCCTCTTAGAACCTTTGCTTCTGGGGCTGCTCATGAATCAATCCTGACTTAAATCCGTTCCTCTCAAGAAACCTTTCTAGACTCTTTTTCCATTTTGCGGGGGCGTCTCATCCCTTCATCGCCCATAAAATAATGGTAACTCAAAAAGACGGGGAGTCAAGTCAGGCGGATAAAAAAGAAAGCTGAAAAAAAGTCATGGACGCGTTGACTGGGCCGCGTTCGGGTTTATACTCTGTCTCTGGCCTGATTCCTTTGGCTCTTTTTTCATTGATTCCAACTCCGGCGCGGAGGTTTATAAATGTCAGGATGGCGTTATCAGGCAGCGCTCATCTTTACTGCGGCGATGTCGTTTGCCGGGTGCTCGCTTGTCGAACAGGTGGTCGTTATAGAGCACAGGAAAGAAGCGGTCAAGCCTTCCGAGAGGACGCCTTCCAGTGGTGTGTCCATAGCCTCAGGCCCGTTCAAGTGCGCTCAAGGCGTGAGCGGCCCCGGTTGCTCCGGGGAAGTTATCTCGAAGACATATTCCGCCCGGTATGACAGCGGGCCTGTTTTGAAGCCGATTAAAAAAACGCCGGAAAATAAAACCGCGGAAGCCCGTGAAGATTCCGCTTTTGTCAGCGCCGTAAAAAGCTGGATCAAGACAGGCATGCAGCTCCCCGGCTGGGTAGGCCCCAAATGAGCGGTCTTAACAGGCGCGGCTTAAATAGCACTTGTTAATGGGCCTTGTCTTTGATTTAATATTCTCTCCATGAGCCTTTTCGCCATAATCTTTCCCTCGCTGATATTTGTTTTCTGTCTTTTCATCCACGCTTTGATATGGCGGCTGCGCTTCCCGGCCAACAGGGCCGCGACCCTTTTCATCATCTTCGTTCTTCTCCCGTTTATCGCTGGCGGTGCGTACGCGCTGCTCTCGTCCAGCGCAGCGGTGCGGCTGCCGGGCTTAGAGACGCAAGAGTGGCTTGCCGCCGGACTTCTCCAGCTTGCCTTCGCTTCAGCCTATATACTGACCTATCCGGCGTTTGAGGCTCTCTCTCCGTCCCTGGTCATCGTCCTTCTCGCCTTCGATCGCGGCGGGATTGCCGTAAAGGACCTGTCAGGCTTTTTCAGCGACAAGGCTCTTATCAAGCCGAGGATAAAAGACCTTCTCGACTCAAAATTGGCAAGCGAGCGGGACGGCGCGCTTTCAATAACGGCGAAAGGAAGGCTTCTTGCCGGGTTTTTCGCGTTCATGCGCTCTTTCCTGGGCCTTCCGAAGGGAGGGGGATAAATGGCTGAGGGCTTCGCTTCTTTTCTGCTGATCCTCGCGGCAACCCCGCTGTGGATAATGGTTTTGCAGGCCTTTCTAACCCGCGTCGGCTTCAGGCGCGCCTCCGGCCAGGCAACGGCAATGCTGGCCTCTGCGATAGCGGCTCTGCCGACGGGCGCGGCGTTGTGGGCCGTTCACCTGAGCGTTCTCGACGGCCCGGAACTTCGGGCCTCGGCGCTTTACGCGCTCCTGGCGTACGCTCTCCTTGCCTATTCGTATTTTCATCTGTTCAACATGGGCGAGACCGCGAGGCGCGTAAGGATTCTTGTCGAGCTGAGAGAACGCGGGAATATAAGCGTCGAGGAATTGAAGTCGTTCTATGATGCCGGGGCCATCCTCGATAGGAGGCTGGAAAGGCTTGTCGCACTCGGCCAGGTGAGGCTCGAAGGCGGCAGGATAGTCCTGAAGTCGAGAAGGCTTTATTGGGCGGCCGTTGTAATAAACTGGTGGGGGCGAATTTTAAGCCTGCCGTCCTTGAAGAGTTTTTATAAGAATGACGGCCGTTGAAAAGGCGTCTTTCGCGCGCATTGCCTCTGGGCCAGGCGCCTTGTCCCGGAGTTCATCGCCGGTTTCTTTTTCGTCTTTGCGGATTTGGCGGAAAAACAGGCCGAAGGACCCGCTTTTACAAGCTACTTGACTAATGACCGTCATAAATGGTGTACTATAATATTGGCTGGTTTAACAGGCGCATTTCAACAACAAGCAGGTTTCCCGTTTTCGGGAAACGAGGTATGGAAGAGAGGTTTTTGAGAGGACTATGAAATTTGAGACTCTGGGGTTCCACCCTGATATTCTGAAGGGAATACAGGACGCAGGATTCACGCAGTGCACGCCCATACAGGAACAGGCCCTTCCCGAGTGCATGACAGGGAGCGATGTAATAGCGCAGTCGCAGACAGGTTCCGGAAAGACGGCCGTTTTTCTGCTCACGGTTTACACCAGGCTCCTTGCCGCTGGGCCGAATACGACAGGCAAGCCGCGGGCCTTAGTGATGGTCCCTACAAGGGAGCTCGCGACGCAGGTCGCGGACGATTCGGAAAAGCTCGGCAAGCATCTCGCGTTTAACACGGTAGCCATATACGGGGGCGTGGAGTACAACAAGCAGGTCAACGCGTTGAAGGAAGGCGTCGAGCTCGTGGTCGCAACCCCCGGGCGCATGATAGACCTGTACAAGTCAAAGACCCTGTCTCTTGACGCCATCGAGATATTCGTCATAGACGAGGCGGACCGCATGTTCGACATGGGTTTCGCCCCTGACATAATGTACATAGCCGGGAAGCTCCCCAAGGGCAAGCCCAGACAGACGATGCTGTTCTCGGCGACCATAGACGAGAATGTAAGAAGGCTCGCCGCTCGCTACATGAAACCCGACCCGGTCATGATAGAGATAGAGCCGGAGCAGGTCACCGTTGACCTCATCGACCAGAAGATAATCTATGTCTCCAACGAAGAGAAGCTCGATGTGATGATAACGCTCCTCAAGAGGGAGGAGGTCGAGCGCTCCATCATCTTCACCAATATGAAAAGGACCGCCGAGATGCTCGGCGTGAAGCTCACCGGAAATGGGCTTCCCGCGAAGGTATTGACCGGGGACCTGACCCAGGAAAGACGCCAGAAGATAATAGAAGGCATGAAGCTGGGCAAAATAAAGACGCTCGTCGCAACCGATGTCGCGGCCAGGGGTTTGCACATAGACGGCATCACTCATGTGTTCAATTTCGACCTGCCGGACGACGCGGCCAACTATGTCCACCGCATAGGAAGGACGGCGAGGGCGGGCAAGAGCGGCACCGCGTTCAGCCTCGTATGCGAGGACCATGTGTTGAACCTCCCTGAGATAGAAAAGTACATAGAGCGCAAGCTCGAGCCAGAGTGGATAGATGACTCCGAGCTTGTGAAGGACATTGCTCCGGCCTTCCATCACAAAAGGAGAAGCGGTCCTCCTCAGCACGGGCAGCAGGGCAGGGGCAAGGGGAGCGACGGCAGGCAAAGGGACAAGGGCGGCTTTTCAAAAGACAGGAAGGGGCCGGCGCGTCCCGCCAGAAAAACCGAGCCCGCTGAAAAGGTTGAGCGCATTGAGCCGTCCGCGCCTGTGGAGCAGGACGGACAGGTAGCCAAAGAGCAGGGCACACAGCGCAGGCCTTCCAGGGAACGCGGACCCCGTAAAGAGCGCGAACACGCCCCGCGCCGCGAGAGGAAGGAAGCGGCCCAGGGCGACGCATCTACCGGCGAAGGCGCCGTAAGGGAACAGAAAAAGCCTCAGCAGCAGGCCGGCCAGGGCGAGCAGGCGCAAAAGAGGCCGTTTGAGCGCACCCGTCACCACAAGGGCCGCAAAGAGGGCAGGCCAGCCCCTGGTCTCGGAGAGAAGCATGAGCGCAAGAGCCCTTCGACCAGGCATTCAGACGAGAAGAGACATATGGACAGGGCGCGCCATGAAAGACACGAATCGGTCAAGGCCCCGGCACGCGCGGCGGTAACCGAGCAGTCCAGGCCGAAGACCGCTGCCCACGGCGAGGCTCCGGCCCCGGTTGAAAAAAAGGAAAAAACCGGCCTTCTCAAGAGGGTCTTGAAGTTTCTGAAGAAAAAGTAATCCTGATCTGAAGGCTACCTCTAAAAATTGCTCTTTTTCCTGACCTCGGCAGGGTAAATAAAAATGCTCACATATTGTCATATATGCTGCGCTTTTTATTTCCGCCCTTCCTTGACTTCAGAAAAAATATCTAATTTTTAGAGGCAGCCTGAAATAAGAAAGACCCCGGCGCGATGCGCCGGGGTCTTTCTTATTTCGGCTGGTAGTTTTAGGCCGTTACAAGGACGAACCTGTCTCCCTTTACATTGCAGATGGGGCAGGCTTCAGGGGGCTTGCCGAACTCGATGTGTCCGCATACCGGGCACAGGTAAAACTCCGCAACTGATAGGTCTTCTCCCTTTTGGGCCGCTTCGAGCGCGAGCTTGTAAAGGCGCGCGTGCACCTCTTCGGCCTTTACGGCAAAGGCGAACATGCGCTTGGCCTTCGAGCCTTCAGCCTCGGCCTGTGCGAGCATGGGCGGGTACATATCAGTGAACTCGTGCGTTTCGCCGTCTATTGCGGCCTTGAGGTTCTCCGCCGTCGAGCTGATCGCCTCCAGCGCGCTCAGGTGGCCTTCGGCGTGTATCCTTTCCGCCTCCGCCGTCGTGCGGAAGAGCCGCGCTATATTCGCAAAGCCGTCCTTTTCCGCCCTTTTCGCGAAAGCCCTGTACTTCTGGTATGCCTGGCTTTCTCCGGCAAAGGCCTTTTTCAGATTATCAGTTGTCTCCGGCATTAAAACCCTCCTGAGTATGTTTTCTGTACGGTATTTTATCAGTTATAGCGGTAAACAGGAAGGGCTGAGGGACTTTCAAATTAAGGCCTTCTCACTTGAAGTTCTCCTGGATTATCAGCATCTCCTTTTGAATCCTGGCCTCGTCCGCCCCGACCTCCCGAAGAAGCAGCATGGCAAGACCCCTGGCTGACTCCGCCTCGTCGGTGCAGATGTCTGTCGCGCCGACTTCTTCAAGCCATGCCCGCTCCTGGATGTATCTTGCGCGGACAAAGACGCGGAGCGTGGGGTTTAGTTCCCTTGCCGCGATTATCACGGAGGTTCGCGTCAGCAGGTCAGGGATGGTCACCAGAAGGTAGCTGGCGAGCCGTATGCCCGCGGCCTCGAGTATGTCTTGCCTGGAGGCGTCTCCAAAAATCGCGAGCCGGCCTGAATCGGAAAGGTTTCTGATAACATCGATATTCAGGTCAACGATTACGGTCTCGATATTGAATTCGCCCAATATCCTTGAAGCCGTCTGGCCTACCGGGCCGAAGCCTACGACGACGGCCAGCTGTTTTTCTTCTCCCCTTTGTGCTATCTCCGCCAGTTTCGGCCGCGCTTCAAGGTTTACCTCAGCGCCTTTATATTCCGAACGCCCGGCAACGCGCCAGGCCCGCTCGCTGGAACGGAGCCATTTTTCAATCGGGGTGATCGTGCGGAACAGGAGCGGGTTCAGGGTAATGGAGATCATGGCGCACGCTATTAGAAGGCTTTGCCCTTCGGCCGACAGCAGGCCGAGGCCGAGCGCCTCTTCGGCCAGGATGAATGAAAACTCTCCTATCTGCGCCAATCCTACAGCCACGGTTAGAGCGGTCCTGATTGAGTAGCGCAGGGTCAACACTATAGCAAGCGCCGTCAGGGGCTTTGCGATAAGTATCGCTCCAAGAAGGCCTATTAAAAGATATGGCTCTTCGAGGATGACCCACGGGTCAAAGAGCATGCCTACGGAAATGAAGAAAAGAACGGCGAACGCGTCCTTCATCGGCAGCACATCCGCCGCGAGCTGATGGCTGACTTTTGTCTGCCCCATGACCATGCCGGCAAGAAAAGCGCCCAGGGCCATGGACGCTCCGAACAGGACCGCGGACCCGGTGGCTATCGCCAGGGCAAGGGCAAGGACGGTAAGCGTGAAAAGCTCCCTGGACTTCGTGCGCGCAACCTGCGTCATAAGCCAGGGTATGACGGTTTTTCCCAGGACGAAGAGGATGGCTACGAGCGCGGCTATTTTTGAGGCTGACAAAGCGAGACTGACAGCGAGTCCGCTGGCGTTGCCGGAGTTCCCAAGCAGCAGGCCGCTCATGCTCGGCAGGACTACCAGGACAAGAGCCGTGAAAAGGTCTTCGACGAGAAGCCACCCGACTGCCGCGTGGCCCTGGCTTGTGCTGAGCACGCCGGTGTCCGTGAGCATGCGGACGAGGACGACCGTGCTCGCGACCGAAATCGCGATGCCGATAAACAGGCCTTGCCCCGGGTCAAGGCCAAAGGGCAATACAATGAGAACGGCCAGCGCGATCGAGACGATTATCTGCCCGACTGCCCCGGGTATGGCTATCTTCCGGACAGCCCAGAGGTCCCTTGGCCTGAAGTGCAGCCCTACGCCGAACATCAGAAGGATGACGCCTATCTCCGCGAACTCCCGGGCCATTTTGGGGTCGGCGATAAACCCCGGGGTCTGCGGGCCCAAGATGATGCCTCCCAGCAGGTAGCCGACTATCGGCGAGAGCCTGAGGCGCGCCGTCACAAGCCCCAGCACGAGGGCTACTATAAGGACGGCCGAGAGGTTTATTAAAAAGCTTGTTTCGTTTTCCATTTTCCTTAAAAGCGCTCGAAGATATGTCCCGCATTACCGATTTTCAATCTAACATACTTTACATGAGAACAAAGCATTTGAAAACTCTCCCCTTTAATAACGGTATTCATTTTCCCTCTGGTGTCCTCAATTAAAAGTCTGATGATATACTTTAATATGCCTGAATATCAAAAAATGAACAAAGAGGAGCTCATAGAGATCCTTAAGGACCTTCAAGGCAAGCTCAGGGAAATGGAGTCCGGAAGCGAGGCAACGCGCCTTCTTCACGAGCTCCAGGTCCACCAGGTAGAGCTCGAGATGCAAAATAGAGAGCTGCTTGAGGCCCGCGTCCAGATCGAAGAGGCCAGGGACAGGTACGCCGACCTTTATGATTTTGCCCCGGTCGGTTATGTGATCCTTGACCAGAAGGGCGTGATAACGGAGATAAACCTTACCGGGGCGTCCATGCTCGGCAAAGAGCGCTCCAACATACTTGGCCATCCTTTTTTCAATTATCTGGACCGGAAAGATATTAATCCTTTTATGCGTCTTCTGAAGGAGTGCTGGGAAAAAGGCGAAAAGGAGATTGCCGAGGTGAGGCTGGTGAAGGACGGGGCCATATTCCATGCCCAGGCTGTCTGCATGCCGGCTGTCGATACGGGTACGGGGGAGAAGGTCATAAGGGCCGCGCTTACCGACATATCGGAACGGAAAAAGGCTGAAGCCCTTTCGGTCGCGCTCGCGGGCGAGAGGGCAACCAGGGCCGAATCTGAAAAAGCGCGCAGAAAGGTCGAGGAGTCCGAGGCGACATACAGGGCCATAGGAGAGGCCATTCCGTTCGGGGTCTGGACCGCCGACATTGAAGGCCGCGTGGAGTACTTCAGCAGGTCCTTTCTCGATATGCTGGGCAGAAAACTCGATGAATGCAGGGGCACGGGGTGGACGGATTGCCTGAGCGCGTCGGCAGCCGAAAGGGTCAGGAGGCAGTGGCAGGAATGCATTAGAGGCGGCATGTTCTGCGACCTGGAATACAAGATAAAGGGCGCCGACGACAGGTTCTATGACATACTCTTGAGGGGCATACCTATAAAGGATGAAAAAGGCCGGATCATCCGCTGGGCCGGAATAAATATTGATATAACCGGCAGAAAAGAAATAGAAGAGGCGCTGGCGGATGAAAAGGAGAGGCTCGCCGTCACTTTAAGGAGCATCGGGGAAGGGGTCATAACGGTAAATAACGACGGGACGGTCTTTTTCATAAACAAAGAGGCTGAGGAGCTGACAGGGTGGGAACGCAAGGACGCGGCAGGGAAGATGATAGGCGCTGTCCTTAATGTGACGGACCCGGTTACGGTAAAAAGGCTTGAGCCCCTCCCGGCGTTCGAAAAGGCCGGGAGAGCGGATTCCGGCGAACTGGTCCTTATTGACAGGGCCGGCTCGCAAAAGCTTGTGACCGGCAAGATTGCTCCCATAATGGACAGGGCAGGCAGGAAAACAGGCGTCGTGATCGTTTTCCGCGACATAACGATACGCAAGAGGTTCGAAGAGGAGCTGCTCAAGATCCGAAAGCTCGAATCATTGGGGACGCTCGCGGCCGGAATCGCCCACGAGTTCTCAAACCTTCTTTCGTCCATAAAGGGGAATATCGAACTTGCGATGGATGACACGCCCGGCAGGGACGCTAAAAAAAGGCTCCTTGAGGCGGAAAATATCATAGACGCTACCAAGGTACTCTCCACTCAACTCAGGACTTTTGTGGCAGGCGTGAAGCCGTCCAGAGAGCTGGCCTATATCGATGACATCCTCAAAGACTCGATAGAGCTGGCCCTGAAGGACTCGAATGTAAAACGCGTTATAAACTTTCCAGGAGGCAAGTGCTGTTTTGTTGATGTGGACGGGGAGCAGATGCGCCAGGCCTTTTACAACATACTTTTAAACGCCAGGGAAGCCATGCCGGAAGGCGGGGAAGTTGAAGTCACGGTTGATCTGGTTGATATAGGCATCACGGACGGGCTTCCCCTTAAGGAGGGCAAGTTCGTAAAGACGACAATAAAGGACACCGGGCCGGGCATACCGAAGGATAACCTCAGGAAAATATTTGATCCTTTTTTTACCACAAAGGCCCGCAGAATGGGTCTCGGCCTCGCTATCGCCTTTTCTGTAGTCAGGAACCATGACGGCCTCATAATGGCGGAATCGGAGGAGGGAGGAGGGGCGGCATTCTTCGTGTACCTTCCCATGTACCAGAGGGAAAAGACGCTTTGAGAGGAGCTTTAATCTGTTGCATTTCCTGAGTGAATAAATTATATAAAAATGCGTTCACTTATTGTAAAATTCTGATAATCCCTAAAAAACGCGTCCTCCGGTTTCAAAATGAGCCCTGAAAGAAAAGAAAAAGCGCAAAAGCGGTCGTCAAAAGGGCAGGGCCTTGAAAAGGGCGTTCCTGAAACCGTCAACGGGGAAAAAGACGCCGTCGAGCGCGGGTTTCCCGTCGTCGGCCTAGGCGCGTCCGCGGGAGGGGTCGAGGCCCTTACCCTGTTCCTCAAGGACCTTCCTGCCAGGACAGGCATGGCGTATGTCTTCGTCCAGCACCTCGCGCCCGGAAGAGAGAGCATGCTGCCGGAGATAATAGCAAGGGCCACCGAAATACCCGTGCTTACGGCGACGGATGGTATGTCGGTTGAGCCCGACCATTTTTATATAATCCCGCCGGGCTATGACATGGGCATTTTCCACGGAAAACTTACCCTTTTTCAGATGAAAGACGAAAAAAGGCACATGCCTGTCGATTATTTTTTCCGCTCGCTGGCTCGGGACTGCGGCGGAAAATCAATCGCTGTCGTGCTCTCCGGGACCGGTTCCGACGGGACTGCCGGGCTCCTTGCGATAAAGGGCGAGGGAGGCATAACATTTGTCGAGAAGCCTGAAACCGCCAAATTCGACGGCATGCCGCGGAGCGCGATAAACTCTGGCTCCGTGGATTTCGTGATGACGCCGGGGGAAATAGCGCGGGAGCTTGCGCGGATTGCAAGCCACCCGTATGTGGTTGAGGGCAGGCAGGCGCTGCTTGAAGAGATGATAAGCCAGGACGGCATGGCAAAGGTTTTCCATATACTCAGGAACGCTACCGGCGTGGACTTCACCTATTACAAGCCCTCGACCATAAAGCGGCGCATAAAAAGACGGATGGTCCTGCACAGGATAGAAAGGACCGAGGATTACTTAAAGTTCGCCCAGTCCAACCCCGGCGAAGTCGAGGCGCTTTTTCAGGACCTCCTTATAAATGTAACGAGTTTTTTCAGGGAGCCTGATTCGTTTGATGTCCTTAAAGAGAAGGTCTTTCCGGAGATTATGAAGGACCGGCCGTTGGATGCGCCCGTGAGGATATGGGTGCCCGCCTGCTCTACGGGCGAGGAAGCGTATTCCATAGCCATGACTTTTTTCGAGTTTTTAGGGGAGAAGGCCCGGAGCACGGCCGTGCAGGTCTTCGCGACCGATATTGACGAAAAAGCGCTTGATAAGGCGCGCGCCGGCAAGTACCAGTCGAATATAGCCGCCGATGTAAGCCCCGAGCGCCTGAGAAGATTTTTCGTAAGGAGCAACGGCGACTACCAGATAGGGAAGGCGATAAGGGAAGCCTGCGCCTTTGCCAGGCATAACCTTTTGAAAGACCCTCCTTTTTCCAAGATAGACCTTATAAGCTGCAGGAACCTGCTCATATACCTTGGCCCTCAGCTCCAGAAGAAAGTCCTGCCCTTATTGCATTACGCCCTTAATCCGGCCGGGTTTCTCATGCTAGGCACTTCCGAGACTATCGGACAGTTCGCGGACCTGTTCAGCACGGTAGACAAGAACGAGAAAATATACCGCAAGAAATCGGTTTACGGGCGAGTGGCGCTGCCGATCGCGCTCCCCCACACGGAGGAACATGCCATCCCCGAGGCGGCGGTCAAGAAGGCCGGGCCGGCTTTCGATGTACTTAAAGAGGCCGACCGCATAGTCATGTCAAAGTATGCCCCTCCCTCGGTGGTAATAAATTCCGATATGGAGGTCCTCAAGTTCTCCGGAAAAACAGGCGAGTTCATCGAGCACGCCCCCGGAGAGGCGAGCCTCAACCTTTTCAGGATGGTCCGCGAAGGGCTTCTTTTCGACCTGAGAAAGTCGCTGTCAGCCGCCGCTAAAGATGGAGTGCCGCAGAAAAAAGAAGGCATTGAAGTGAAAACCGCAACCGGCCTCAAGAAAGTGAGCCTTGAGGTAATCCCCATAAAAGACCCGTACACAAACGCGAGAAATTATATTGTGATATTCGAAGAGGCTGAAAAAGTTAAAAGACCCGTGGTTGAGCCTGATGAGAATGCAAAACCCGGCAAGTCAAAGAAAACTGAAAGTGAAAAGGACAGGGAGATAGCCGAGCTGAGGCAGGAGCTGGCGGCAACGAAGGATCACCTGCAGTCGATAATCGAGGCTCAGGAGAACATGAACGAGGACTTGAGGGTCGCGAACGAGGAAATACAGGCTTCTAACGAGGAACTCCAGTCGACTAACGAAGAGCTTGAGACGGCCAAGGAGGAGCTCCAGTCCACAAACGAGGAACTCGTTACGGTGAACGACGAGCTCGAGAACAGAAATGCCGAGATCTCGAAGGTAAACGACGACCTGCATAACCTCGTATCCAGCGTGAACATGCCGGTCGTGATACTCGAACGGGATTTGCGTATCAGGCGGTTCACCCCGCCGGCCCAGAAAATGATGAAGCTCATACCTACTGATGTGGGCAGGCCGCTGAGCGACATAAAGCCAAGCATAGACATAAAAGACCTGGACGAGCTTGTCGCCGAGGTCATAGACACTGTCATCGTCAAGACAAAAGAGGTACAGGACGGCGGCGGGCGGTGGTGGTCCATGAGAATACACCCGTACCTGACCATTGACAAGCGGATCGACGGAGCGGTGCTGATATTCATAGACATTGACGAGAGCAGGCGCTCCATGCAGAAGGAAGAGGAGGCCCGCGTCTACTTCGAGGGTATCGTGTCCGCGCTGAGACGGCCGATTGCGGTGCTCGATGAAAATATGGAAGTCCTTTCGGCGAGCAGGAAGTTTTATGAGGCTTTCAGGGTCGAGCAGAAAGAGACTATCGGGAACTCTTTTTTCTCGATCGGAAACCGCCAATGGGATATACCTGAGCTCAGGGAGCGCGTAAACGGCATCGTTACGAACGAAGAGTCTTTTTATGATTTTATAGTCGAGCGTGATTTCGAGCGGACCGGCAGAAAGAAGTTGCTTGTGAGCGGAAGCCTTATCAAGGGAGGGACGCGCAAGCTGATACTGATAGAGATAGGGGAGGGCAGCTGATGGGCGAGGACCTCAAGCCGGGCGGCAGGCCTGATAAAGAAGAGCTCGTGAAGAGGATAGAGGCCCTTAAAGCCTCCATGCGGAGCCGGGACTGGGTGGACGCGTCCGAGGACCTCCGGCTCCACCAGCTCGAACTTGAGATGCAGAATCTCGACCTGATGGAGGCGCAGCGCCAGCTCGAAGAGGCCAGGGACAGGTACGCCGAGCTTTTCGATTTCGCCCCGCTCGGGTATATAGTCTTCGACTCCCACGGGGTCCTGACTGAGGCGAACCTCGCGGCGGCCGCGCTCATGGGCGCTGACGCTACCCGGTCCATAGGCAAGCCTTTTTTAACCTTTGTCGACAGCCTGGACAGGAGGATCTTTCTGTCTCATCTCAGGCAATGCGTGAGAGGTGACGGCAAGGTTACGACGGAGTTGTCCCTTCGCGTCAACGGCGGCGCTGTACCTGTTCAGCTTCTGAGCATGCCGGCTGAAAACCACGGCGGACAGCCCTCTTTCAGGACGGCCGTCACCGACCTTACTGAAAGGAAGAAAAGCGAACTCGAAAAAGAGAAGATCCAGGCTAACCTGCTGCTTTCACGGAAGATGGAGACGATAGGCAGGCTCTCTGGCGCGATAGCCCACGACTTCAATAACATCATGACTGAAGTAAACTCCTACTCCGGCCTTGCTTTGCGCTCAGGCGGGCAGATCACGGTTGAGAAGTGTCTTGAGCAGATAAGGGATGCTTCAGACCGCGCCAAAATATTAACTCGTCAACTGCTCATCTTCAGCCGCGTTAATCCCGAAGAACCTGTCGTGCTCGATATCAATGAGGTCCTGAAGGATACGGACAGGATGCTGAGCCGCATTTTCGGGGAGAACATAAGCGTAGACGAGTGCCGTTCCAGCGGCCTCTGGCAAGTGCTGGCGGACAGGGGCAATATCGCGCAGGTCGTCCTGAACCTCGCGATGAACGCGAAGGACGCCATGCTCGAGGGCGGCAGGATTGCCATTCACACCGAAAATGTCACCCTCCCTGAAGGGCCTGGACAGAGGCGTTTTGTCTGCGTCAGTTTCAAGGACAGCGGGGCTGGCATGAACGATCATGTGAAAGAGCATCTCTTTGAACCGTTCTTCACGACAAAGGAGACAGGCAAGGGCATCGGCCTGGGGCTGTCGGTCGTAAACAGCATCATAAAAAACTGCGACGGGAGAATAGAATTCTCGAGCAGGGTTGGAGAGGGCACGGAGTTCAGGGTATATTTCCCCGCCTGCGACGGCAAGAGTGCGGGAGCGCCCGTCAGCAGGGAAAATGAAAAGCCGTACGCCGGGAACGGAGAGCGCGTCCTCGTGGTCGAGGATGAAAAATGGCTAAGGAAGGGCGTTGCCCTTGTCCTTCAGGCAAACGGATACCAGGTGTTCGAGGCCGCTGACGCGAAAGAAGCCGTCGAACTGTTCGAAAAAGAAGGGGGAAGGTTTGACCTCCTGTTTACGGATGTGGTGCTCAAGGGCAAGAGCGGGATACAGCTCGTGGAGGAGCTCTCCAGCCGGGATTGCTTGAATGTGCTCTTCACGAGCGGCTACATGGACGCTGAGTCTCAGTGGCCAGCGATCCGTGAGAAGGGGTACCGCTTTCTCCAGAAACCGTATGAGATACCCGACCTGCTGAAGATAGTAAGAGAGTCACTGATTGAAAACGACCCGGATTGCCGTGAACTGCATCCTTCATGATTGCGCGCAGCCGGGGATTGAGTACTGAATAATCTGAAGAACTGCCGCGCCTGAATACAGCCCGCCGATTCTACTGCAAATATTTTTCCGTTCCTTTTCTATTTACCTCCCGAGTTGAAAAAAGGCCTTTTCAGGCGCGCGTTCCTGAAAAGCGATATAATCTAAACAGGCGTAAGCAGGCGCAGGAAGGAGGCGACTCGTATGCCGCTCGCGACTAAAATATTTGACTGGAAGGACAAAGAGTTCAGGCACGCCGACGAGGTTTATATCGCGGTCGTGGCCGTTCTTACCATAGCCATGCTTCTGGGCGCGGCCTTGTTAACCGGGTTCTGAAGCTGACAACGGTCTGGTTTTTCGCCGGTTAATGGCTGGACGGTGGGGACTGCGCGAATATGACGAAGTCTTCACCTTCCGGATCATTGTGCTGAGTTTTGTCAAAAAGCGCAACGCGCTAGTTTTTTTGCAGTCTCCCCGTAAAGAACCGCCTGGCCTGGCCCTTCATGCCGCTTCTGGATAAAATCAATTTCAATTGCATAAACGGCAGTCATTCCATCTTTTCCTTTCTTGTCCTTCAAGGAGTGAAAATCCTCGTTGTACGCGTCTGATGATAAGGTCGAAGATGGTGCTGGCCTCCGTACCCATAATTTCCTGTTGACAGCGGGGCTTTGCAGGAATAAGATAGTAATTACTTACTATCTTTATTGGAGAGGGCCGAATGAAAGCCAGATCTAAGCACCTTCCGGCAGATGAACGAAAGGCCGTCACAGTAGATGCGGTCGTGGAACTTGCCGCCGAGCAGAACCCGAGCGGGATAACTACGGCTGCTATTGCAAAGCGTATGCGCCTTACCCAGGGCGCGCTCTTCCGCCACTTCCCGAGCAAGGAGGCGATATGGCTGGCGGTCCTGGAATGGGTGGCCGGGAAGCTGATGGCGCGCACGGACAAGGCGGCTAAAACGGCCTCATCTCCTCTGGCGGCCCTTGAGGCCATGTTCGCTACCCACATCGACTTCATCGCCCGGCACCCGGGCGTCCCGAGGGTGATCTTCGGAGAGCTTCAGAATCACGACGACACTCCCGCGAAGCTTATGGTGCAGACTCTCATCAACCGCTATCGCAAGCGCCTGAGAGTTGTTATGGAGACAGGCAAATCTCAGGGAGAGCTGGACCCTGACCTCGATACTAAAGCCGCCGCCACTCTGTTCATCGGGATGATTCAGGGCCTGGTCATACAGTCGCTCCTCGCGGGTTCCGCCGCGCGTCTCAGAAAGGACGCTCCAGGGGTATTTGCCGTATACCTCAGCGGCATAAGGAGGAGCCGATGAAGCGTTTGCCTGTAACCGGCCGTACGCTTGCTCTCGTCGCCGTGCTCGTGCCGTTGATGGCGCTGTTTATTTATGTCGCGCTGCGTTCCGGCCCGCTGGCCCCTGTTCCGGTCACCATCGCAACCGTAGAAAACCGCCCGATATCTCCGGGCATGTTCGGAATAGGCATCGTCGAGGCCAGATACTCGTACAAAATCGGGCCGACAGTTGCCGGGCGCGTAAAGAGGGTGGAAGTTAATGTGGGCGACAGAGTCAAGGCAGGGCAATTGCTTGGCGAGATGGACCCGGTTGACCTCGACGACAGAGTCATGGCTCAGGAAGCCGCGTTCAAGCGCGCAAATGCCGCTGTGCTCGCGGCCAAAGCTCAGGTGCGGGATACTTTGGCCAGGTTTGCCTACGCAGACTCTCAGGCGAGGCGCTATGAAGAACTGCTCCGAAGAGGCTCTGTAGCGGTTATGGCGGCGGAGGGCAAAGAGCAGGAACGGCAGGTGGCCGAAGCAGGCCTCGGAGCGGCCCGTGCGAATATGGACGCGGCGCGCGAGGAACTGGGCCGGATACGCGCTGACCGCGAAGGCACGGGCAAGCTGCGCGCCAACCTGAGGATGATAGCGCCGGTAGACGGCCTGGTCGTTTCGCGGGAGGCCGACCCTGGCACGACAGTCGTTGCGGGCCAGTCTGTCATCCAGGTCATCGACCCTGAGAGCATTTGGGTCAATGTGCGGTTTAACCAGCTCGCCTCCTCAGGGCTGGCATCAGGGCTGCCTGCGCGCATAGTTTTGCGCTCTGACTCTGCACGGCAGATAACCGGCACGGTACAGCGGGTGGAGCCGCTGGCTGACGCGGTAACGGAGGAGACTCTGGCCAAGGTGACCTTCGACCAATCGACGGAATTCTCAAAAATAATCGGCGAGCTGGCGGAGGTCACGGTTGCGCTGCCGGCCGTGCCTGCCGCGCCGGTCGTGCCTGACTCAAGCGTTCAGCGGGTCGGCGGCCGCACCGGCGTATGGCTGATAGACGGCGGCGGCCTGCGTTTCGCTCCAGCCAGGGTCGGTGCTTCAGACTTGAACGGCCTGGTACAGGTTCACGATGGCTTAAAGGCGGGAGATAAGGTGGTCGTATACAGCCAGCGGCCTCTCAACGGCAAGAGCCGGATTAAAGTCGTGGACAAACTCCCGGGGATAACTCAATGATAAGTCTCGCGGGGCGAGACATAATGCACGCCTGGGGCAAGTTCGTTTTCACGGGGATCGGCCTCGGGCTGCTTATAGGCGTAACGCTCACCATGGCCGGGGTCTATCGCGGCATGGTCGACGACGCCAAAGCCTTGCTCGATAACAGCGGGGCTGATCTGTGGGTGGCGCAGAAGGACACCCTTGGCCCATACGCTGAATCATCCAGCGTATATGACGACGCCTACCGCGGGATACTTGGCATGCAAGGCGTTGAGCGCGCGGCAAATGTAACATATCTGACCATGCAGGTGCGCCGCGGAGAAACCGATGTGCGCGCAATGGTGGTCGGCGTCGTGCCCGGCGGGCCGGGAGAACCAGGACAGCCGGGTTATCTGGTGGCCGGACGAAGGATTACGCACGGACATTACGAGACGGTGGCGGACATCGCGACAGGATTCCGGCTCGGCGACAGCGTACGGATCCGCCGGAACATCTTTACGGTGGTCGGGCTGACCAGGCGCATGGTCTCCTCCAGCGGAGACCCCATGGTCTTTATTCCCTTGAAAGACGCGCAGGAGGCCCAGTTCCTCAAGGACAACGACGCTATCATCCAGCAGCGCCGCCGTACCGCCGGGAACCCGGCCTTCAATAGCCCGAGTTCTCCAGGCCTGCTGGAAGCGCTCAATGCTTCACAGAGCGCAAACCCCTATGTGAACGCGGTGCTTGTCCAGATAAAGCCGGGATATGCTCCCGAAGATGTGGCAGAGCCTATTCGCCGCTGGAAAAGGCTCCAGGTCTACACAAGGGCTGAGATGGAAAAGATACTTGTCGGCAAGCTTATTGCCACATCGGCAAGGCAGATAGGAATGTTTCTTGTGATACTCGCCTTAGTGAGCGCGGCAATCGTCGCCTTCATCATTTATACGCTGACTCTTGGAAAGGTAAGGGAGATTGCCGTCCTGAAGCTCATCGGCACGAGGAACCGCACTATCGCTTTCATGATACTCCAGCAGGCCGTCGGCCTCGGCGTCATCGGTTTTGTTGTGGGGAAGATAGCCGCGACTTTCTGGGCTCCGATATTCCCCAAGTATGTCCTGCTTGAGCCCGGGGACGCGTTACGCGGCTTTGCCGCAGTAGTCGTCATCTGCGTACTTGCCAGCGTGCTGGCCATACGCGCCGCGCTCAAGGTTGACCCGGCGGAGGCAATAGGCGGCTGACATGCACACAAAAGGGATATTGATAAACGGACTCAAAAAGCGCTACGGCAAGGGAGAGACGGCTGTAGACGCCTTGAGGGGCGTTGACATGCGCGTCGCTCCGGGCGAGGTCGTGGGCCTCATAGGCCCGTCCGGCTCAGGCAAGAGCACGCTTCTCAAATGCCTTGGCGCGGTCATTGAGCCGACAGCGGGGCGGATGATGCTGGGCGAGGATATCATCTACGACGACGGCTGGAAAATTCCTGACCTGCGCGCCTTGCGCCGCGATAAGATCGGGTTTGTATTCCAGGCACCGTACCTCATCCCGTTTCTCGATGTCACTGACAATGTAGCGCTTCTGCCAATGCTGGCCGGGCGGCCCAACAATGAAGCGCGCCAGAGGGCGCTTGAACTCCTGAAGGCCCTCGATGTCGCGCACCGGGCAAGGGCCATGCCTTCACATCTGTCCGGAGGCGAGCAGCAAAGAGTTGCCATTGCCAGGGCACTGGTAAACAGGCCGCCGGTGATCCTCGCGGACGAGCCGACCGCGCCGCTTGACAGTGAGCGCGCCCTGGCGGTAATACGCATCCTGAACCAGATGGCCCGTCAATACGAGACGGCCGTAATCGTCGTCACTCACGACGAGAAGATAGTCCCGACCTTCAGGCGCATATACCATATAAGGGACGGCCGCACGCATGAGGAGGCCGGAGAGGGAAGGTCTTTTGAGTAAACTTAAAAATTCACCTAAGGGGGCGTTGCTATGAAAGTGATGCGGTTTATGGGATTTGTGCTGGCGGGAGGGCTGTTGTTTACGGCAGCAACCGCAGCGGCGGAAACAGGCGCTGAAGCGGCCAATTCCCTTGCACTCAGGAAAATCATGAAGGACCTTGGCAGCAACATGCAGACAGTGACCGGCGCTGTCTCGATGGAGGACTGGCCTCTGATAGAGAAAACAGCCCGGTTGATAGCCGATCATCCGCAGCCGCCAATGTCAGAGAAACTTCGTATCATCGCTTTTCTCAGAACGGATATGAGCAGGTTCAAGGGGTACGACGGTGAGGTGCACAAGGCCGCTGAAGCTATGGGCGAAGCCGCGAAGGCAAAGGACGGCCAGGCTGTTATCGCGTCGTTCAACACTGTTCAGACGGCCTGTTACGGTTGCCACAAGGACTTCCGTCCTCAGTTCTTGCGGCACTTCTACGGGACGCGCTGATCTTTAAAAGAGGTCAGGGCAATAGTTTTGAGGCGGCGATTCGCCTGCCGCCGCGGCGAGGCTGTGGCCAGCCTTGCATGGAGGGATTTCTTCATCGATAACAAGCTTCGCAGATTAATTATGCTGGCCCTGGAAAATAACCGCGACCTCAGGCTCGCCGCCCTTAATATCGAGAGGTCGCGGGCTCAATACCAGATCCGGCGCGCCGACCTCTTCCCGACGGTAGAAGCCGACGGCACTATTCAGCGCGTCCCGGGCTCACGAACCTTGTGACGCTATATAAAGTGCTTGGCGGCGGGTCGTAAGCGATTTGCCCGTATAAAAACAGAGCGTATGAAGTCTTTTAATCGGGAACAAACCAAAGAGCAACCGGTGCAGGGCAAGGAGGCACAATGAACAAACAGCGAAAGGGTGCGACGGGATACGCCATAGGGAACTATACTTTGACGGCTGTCACGCTTCATTGGGCCACCGCCGTTATCGTCATATCAGCCGCTGTGCTCGGCATTTACATGCATGAGCTCCCATTTTCTCCCACGAAGCTCAGGCTGTATTCGTACCATAAGTGGATGGGCGTCACGGTATTCCTGCTCGCTCTTGTCCGTCTTGCCTGGCGTTCATTTCACCCCGCTCCTGCCCTGCCGGGGAATATGCCATTGTGGGAGCAACAGGCCGCGAAGGGCGCGCACGGCGCTCTTTACGCGCTCATGATAGCAGTACCGGTCGCGGGCTGGGTCATGAGCTCGGCCCACGGTTTTCAGACTGTATACCTTGGTATTCTCCCGATACCTGATTTCATCGGGAAGGATAAGGAGCTGGCCGAGGTGTTGGAAAAGGTCCACGGCGCCTTCAGCCTTTCTTTCATGGCCCTGGTCATGTTGCATGCTGCCGCGGCCTTAAAACACCATTTCATAAACAGGGATAATGTCCTAAGGCGCATGCTCGGTTTCAGGAGTCTGCCGTGATGAGAAGGATAATGCTCGCTGTTATGATGGCCCTGTTGTTCGCGGCGGCGGCAGATGCCGCTCCAATACTCAAAGAACAGAGCAGGCTCGCCTTCGTCTCCAGGCAGATGGGCGTTCCGGTGGAGGGCGGCTTCAAGAGGTTCGACGCTGAGATCGATTTCGACCCGAAGGATACGAAAAAGAGCCGCGCCTCGATAACCATATATATTGATTCCATTGACGCAGGCTCTGAAGAGGCTTCAACGGAAATAAAAAGAAGGCCCTGGTTCGACGCTAAAAACCACCCGAAGGCTGAGTTTGTATCGACCTCTCTCGTCCCTCTCGGGGCCGGCAGGTACAGGGTCTCCGGGAACATGACGATAAAGGGAAGGACGCGGCCAGCCTCGTCTGAATTCGTTGTCAGGGATAGAGGCGCCTTCAGGGTATTCGAGGGAAAGTTCATCCTTAAACGACTGGATTTCGCCGTGGGGGAGGGAGCCTGGTCGGATACCGGCACGGTAGCGGACGAGATAGAGGTGTCTTATTTACTTTCGGTGCATTTTCAAGGCGCAAAAAAATAGCCATTTAAGGAGGTAGTATGCGTAAACTTCTGACGGTCCTGGCTCTTCTGCTCATGTCGTCCACTGTCTACGCCGAGGACTACACGGTAGACCCCCGGCACACATTCCCGGGCTTTGAAGTGAACCACATGGGGCTTTCCACGCAACGGGGCCGCTTTGACGCCACAGGCGGCAAGATTACTCTCGACAGCGCGGCAAAGACCGGGGCCGTCCTGATCGAGATAGACGCGGGAAGCGTAAACACCGGACTGAAAGAGCTGGAAAAGCACCTGAAGGGAGAGGACTTCTTCAATGTGGAGAAGCACCAGAAAATAACTTTCAGGTCCGGCAATGTTGAATTCGAGGGAGACAGGCCAAAGGCCGTGCATGGCGAGCTGACTCTTCTCGGGGTGACAAAGCCTTTGACCCTTGCCATAAATTCTTTCAACTGCAGGGTACACCCCATGAACAAGAAGTTCGTCTGCGGCGCCGATGCCTCGGCCTCCTTCAAGCGCTCCGAGTTCGGCATGGGCTACGCCATTCCGGCTGTCAGCGACGAAGTGAAGCTCTTTATACAGATAGAGGCGTTCAGGAACTGAGCATCAATAAAGGGTGGCAGTCAGGTTCTTATTTTGCTCTTTGTCCTTTCCCCTTGTTATGCCGGGCCGGTTTGGGTTTAAATAACGGTGGACAGCCGGAACCCTGCGAGACTGGAAAAAGAAGAACAAGAGGCCTGACATGGACAAGAAGACCTGCGAATGCGTCGAATTAAAGTGGGAAAGCTGGATAAAAGAATACGATAGCGACCAGCCTGATTTTATTCCAAGTCTCTGGTTTTCAACAGAGTGCGTCTCATGCGGCGCGAAAACTTTTACGCCGCACTGCGATCTCGATGAAAGTACGATACCGAAGAATATTCTGGAAAGAGGGCTCAAGGGTCTGAAAAGGTTTGGCGAGGATAAATAATGCAGGGCGGGCTGATGCCCGCTAAAATCAAAGCTCCCCTCGGCTTGCCGTGGGGAGCTTTGATTTTTACGGCCATTTTCAGGGTGGGCTCTGCCCCCAGGTGAAAAATGGAAACCATCAGCGATTGTCCTGATTCACATGCCTGGAACAAAACATGGACATTCTCCAGTTTTTTCAGTACTATTTCCCGTATGAGCCGTATATCTGACCTATTATCCAGGATAAAACAGGCTGAGCAGAAAAATGGCGTGCCGCCAGGACTTACGGCTGCCTTTGACTCATCCAAAAGACGCTCCTCAGGCACAAGACGCGCCGTCCTGCTGGTTTCAGTTGTCGCTCTCGCAATCGCTCTCGGAATAGCAACCCTTTATATCGCTGGCGCGCTGAAGAACAGGACACAGGGCCTCCAGGCTGCCCCAGCCGAACAGGCTGGCTCTCTTTCAGCCGCTGCCGTAATAAAGGACAGACCCGATAGTCCTGCCGCCAGACAGAGCGAACCTCCGGCAGAGCGCCAGGAAAAAATAAAGCCACCCGCGTTTCAATCCGTGCCAAAAGGCGAGGTTGCCTCTATCGAGAAGGCGTCTCCCGTGCCGCCTGTCGCGGCCTCTTCCGCGTACGAGCCTGACAGGGGCGTTGACACACCCGCCAAAGCCGCTGACAACGCGCCGTCCGGGGAGCAGGACCATTCCGGCTCCAGAGCCGACAAGCTCGCGCAAGAGCTCTACCTCGCGAGAAATTACGAGCGGGCCGGGGACAACGGGAGCGCTGTCGCTAGCTACAGAAAGGCCATTGAGCTGGACGCAGGCAATTATAAGGCGATGAACAATATCGCTTCCATACTGCTCAAGGCAGGCTCTACCGCCGAGGCTGTTCCATACCTGAAAGACTCGCTCAGCGTTCAGGACAGCTATGTCCCGGCGCTCGTGAACATGGGGATAGCGCTAGCCAGGGAAGGGGATGCGGCCGAGGCAGAGGCCCATTTCAGCAAAGCCCTTTCAATCGAGCCAGCGAACGAGGCGGCCCTTCTCAATATGGCGGTGTTATACGAAAATAGCGGCAGGGTGGAGCTGGCGCGCGAGTATTATGGGAGGCTCCGGAGCCTGGGGCACAAGCAGGGGGCCGCAGGCATTAACCGGCTTCGTTGACATGCCTTCTGACAGGATGCTGAAAAAGTCCGTCCTGGACTTTTTCAGCCAGGGCTTGCCCGAAGTCAATTCGCGCAAGTCTGACAAACTTCTCGAATTTTCAGTCTCGCAATCGGCAATCCATCCATGGGTTGACTGGCAGGTTGCGTTTTCCGCAACCCGCTAATCAGCGGAGCTTCTATTTTTCGATTTTCCCTTAGCATGGACGGGCGGCGGCGCCGTGTCCCCCGGCCCGGCTTCGGCTGAAATAGACAACGGGGCGTTCCCGTTGTCCGAGCGCGCGCCGTCGCTTTTTGACGACATGAGCTGATAGCCGATGAGGAGCGTTAGCGCGAACGCCGCTCCTATGACTGAGGCGTAGAACGCGACCGTCCTTGTCCTGCCACGCCCTTCCAGTTCAGACCCTTCCAGATGGTCCATCGCGTACTTCACATGCCTGGGCGTGACGGTGTTATGTCCTTCGAGATAGGCCGACATGAGAGTCCTCGAAGCTATGACATTTATGAGGCGCGGGATGCCCTGAGAGAACTTGAACACAAGGTTGACTATCCTGTCGTCGAGCCTCAGGTGGCCTTTGCCTGCCATTATGAGCCTGTGGTTTATGTACCCTACTATCTCGTCCTCAGAGAGGGGGTGGAGCCTGGCGCGCACCATGATCCTCTGGTCGAGCTGCTTCAAGTTGTCCTTTTTAAGCTTCTGCTCTATCTCGGGCTGGCCTATGAGTATTATCTGGAGGAGTTTTTCTTTTTCCGTCTCGAAGTTCGACAGGAGCCTCAATTCCTCAAGCGTCTCGTCAGGCATGTTCTGCGCCTCGTCCACTATGATGACAACCGGCCTTCTGGCGCCTGATTTTTCAAGAAGAAAATCCCTGAACGCTTTGAGGTGATGGACCTTGCCTTCTCCCTGGCTCGTCACATTCAGTTCGTCGAGGACCGCCATCAGGAACTCTTCGGCGGAAAGCCGGGGCGTCAATATGAGCGCTATCTCGGCCCTGTCCTTCCATTTGTCCATGAAGACCTTCAGTATCGTCGTCTTGCCGGTGCCCGGTTCGCCGTAGACGAGGCAGAAGCCTTCCTTGTGCTCGACGGCATAGTCGAGGCTGTCGGAGGCGACCCTGTGGCAGGCCGTCGGATAGAAGTACGACGGGTCAGGCGAAAGCTTGAAAGGGTCTTCTTTCAATCCGTAGAATTCGAGAAAGTTCATCAGGAACCAACCTTTGACACGAGGTCGTAAATAGGGAGCAGAAGCCCCATGATGATAATGGCGAACAGGCCCCCGATGACGCCTATGACCAGGGGCTCGACTATCTTGCCCATCTTCTGCGATATGTCGTCCAGCCGGTTCAGGTAGATGTCAGACAGGTAGGCGAACTGGCTGTCGAGGCTGCCGCTGGATTCCCCTATGTCTATCATCTTGGTGAGCGTGGACGGG
>Ga0154366_123_pt1 | contig 25558 bp, 21 predicted proteins | sample RifGroA2_FD_115894 | JGI IMG/M metagenome (GOLD analysis project Ga0154366, IMG submission 115894) | Deltaproteobacteria bacterium GWA2_54_12
ATGAAGATCCTCGCCGGGGGCCAGTTGTGCACGAGGAACCCCATCGAAGCCGCCGCCACGACCAGGTTCGCGACCGCCCAGCCGGACTGGCCGTACCAGGCGAAGACCAGGAAGAAGAAGGAAGACGCCACGGCCGCCTCCCCCCCCGCAAGCCCGTCGATGCCGTCCATGAAGTTGTACAGGTTGAGCATCCAGACGACCCAGAACGCGCCCGGTACGACCCACGCCCACTTGGGCAACACCCATTTCCACAAGGAAACATCCGGAAGAAGGGGCGCGAGGAAAACCAATAGCAGCATAGCCGAAACGAACTGGACCAGGAACCGGAACAGGGGGGAGAGATTTCGCAGGTCGTCGTAGAAACCAAGGAGGAACATGGCAAGAGCGAAAAGGAACGTGTACGGAAGTCCCCTTTGATCGCTCGCTCCTCCCGCCACGAGGAGCACCCACCCACCGAACGCCAGCGCCGCCGCCGCGACCATCGGCACGCCGCCCATTCTCGGCGTGGGAAGGGAATGGGAACTGCGCTCGTTGGGGACGTCCATCACCCCGACGCGTTCCGCGATACGGATGGAACCCCACACCCCCGCAGCGGAAATCGCGAGAGAGAGGGCGGCGACCCCAAAGGTTACCGGGCCGAACGCTTGTACCACCGCACCGTCCTTCTCCCCGCCTAGTCGATCCCGATGACCTTATTACCTTCTGATAACAACTCGGATATCACGTGCCCCCCCGATCAAACCATCGGATCCGCTTACTACGATCCCGAACGAGTGGCCTCTGATAAAGATCCCTTCGATAGCTCCATCATCCATGCTTCCAGGCTATCCAAGAGCCGATTCCGGTCAAAATGAGTTTCATAGTATTGTCTTCCGCGCAGACCCATCGCGGACCTCTCATGGTTCGGAAGTTTATGGATCTCCAGGATCGCCTCGGCAAGCGCATTCGCATCCCCCGCAGGTGTGGCAAGGCCTGCCCCCGATTCGGCGACCACACGAGCCCCTTCTCCGTCCAGCGCGGCAACAATCGGTTTCGCACAAGCCAAGTAGGACTGTACTTTCGAGGGGATCGTAAGAGCAAAAATCGGATCTTTCCGAAGGGTGACCAACAGAACATCGGTGAGAGCAAAATATCGTGGCATCGATTCCTGGGGGTGCCTCCCAAGAAGATGGACGGTGTCAGTTAGCCCCCGTTCTCGCACCTGTTCCCCGACCCAGGCCCGAAGTCGCCCATCCCCGATAATCACCCACTGGATTTCCGGGTGTGAACGGAGAACTTCAGCAGCGGAGAGGATCGTCTCAAAATCCTGTGCTGCCCCGATGTTTCCGGCAAACATTACTCGAAATCCACCCGGAAGCTCGGCCCGTTCCGGTGCGTCGTTCTCCAAACTCACCGGGTGATAGAACCGCTCCACGCTGTTGGGAAAATAATGAATACGTTTTAAATCCACCCCCATCCGCTGGATAGGTTGGAAAAAACCTCTGGACTGCACAAGAATCTGATCACAACCCCGGTAGATGAACCGGACCAATCGTTCTACAATCTTCAACACGTACTGGGAGGAAACAGCTCCCGTGGCGGAAAGACTCTCCGGCCAAAGATCCTGCACCCAGAACAGAATCGGAGACCCTTTGACCTTTTTTAATACAAGGGCAGGCAACCCAACTGTAACGGGAGAAAGTTGATAAACGAAGATGACTTCGTAACTTTCCCTGCAAAGCAGTGGTCCCACCGCGCAAGCAAAAAGAGCAAATGACAAATAATTTAAAAATAGCGAATAACCTTGCCCCTTCCCGCGCGGAACCAGGGGAACCCGGAGAATTTCGATTCCCCGATAATTCTCCCTCCTTCTCGATAGGACTCCATATCCCGGAAAAAACTTCCCGCCGGGATAGTTGGGAATTCCGGTCAAGACGGTAACGCGGTGGCCCTTTTCCACCAACCCAACCGCCAAGCCATTAATGCGAAAATCTTCCGGCCAGAAGTATTGCGTGACAATCAGGACGTGCATCAGGAGCGGAGTCCGTCCCTCCATTCCCGCTCGGCACGGTCGGGGAGTCGGTAACTCAGGAGAATCCGGCACACCGTATCCGCCACTCCCCCCGCAAGATACTCCTGCGGGGGTTGCCACCTTCCCTTTCGCCCGGTCACCATCTTCACCAAGCGGAGAATAGTTTGCGGATCGGCGCCGGAGAGGATGTTGCTCCCGCACTCCACCGTTTCCGGCCGCTCCGTAACGTCCCGTATCGTGACGTTGGGGACCCCGAAGATGCAGGCTTCCTCCTGCACAGTGCCGCTGTCGGACAACAGGCAAAAGGCTGATTTTTCCAGTTTGATGAAATCAAAAAACCCAAACGGTTCCACGAAACGTAGACCAGCCCTATTCACGTCAACTCCGAATGCCTCCACTCTCGCCCGTGTGCGAGGATGAAACGAGCAGATTACCGGATAGCCGTACTCCTGATGAAGCAGTGAAAGCGCCTCGACAAAGCTTCTCAACCGGTCTTCGACATCCACATTTTCGGCCCGATGCATCGTCGCCAGGAAATATTCCCCTTCATCAACACCAAGGGCATTCAGCGCTCGACTGGCGGCGATCCGCTCGCCATAATGTTCGATCACTTCCTTGATCGGATTCCCCGTCACGTAAATCCGCTCGCCCGGAATCCCCTCCTTCAACAGATTCTCACGGCTCCGGTTCGTATACGGCATGAGGATGGTGCTGCTGTGGTCGATCACCCGCCGATTCACTTCCTCGGGGACCCTGTCGTCGTAGCACCGGTTTCCAGCTTCCATGTGGTACATGGGAATGCCGAGGCGTCTTGCGGTGATCGCGGACATTCCGCTGTTCGTGTCCCCCAAGATCAGCAATCTCTCGGGTCGATGCCGGAGAAAAAGCTCTTCGCTTTTCTCGAGAATTCTCCCGATCTGCGAGGAAAACGACCCGGCTTTCACGCCCATGTTCTCGTCCGGATCGCGGATACCCAACTCGTCGAAGAAGATCCTGTTTAACCGGTCGTCGTAATTCTGCCCAGTGTGCACCAAGACATGGTTTGCATGCTGGTCGAGCAACGGGATGATTCGGCTCAACCGGATAATCTCGGGCCGCGTTCCAAGGATCGTCATCACCTTCATCGGAGCAATTCCTTCTCAAACGTTTCGACATCTTCCAACATCAATTTGCGCTCCTGGAGCAATTTCCTGGTCCCTTCCAAGCACAGCACTGTATCGTTGGAACTGTACTCCTTGGTCAGGCATCCGGTGCCGTTACGCTCGCCCCTCACCTCCGGAAGCATCGGCAAGATGGCGTACCACTTGCCCCTTTCCACAGTTCGATTGGCTTCCTCGTCGCTGACCATGATCTCGTGAATCTTTTCGCCGGGCCGGATCCCTGTTACCACCGTCCGGATCGGCCGGTCACCGATGAGCGCCGCAGCGACGTCCACGATCCTCGACGCGGGCGCTCTCGGAACGTAGATCTCCCCGGGCTGTCCCCCTGCAATGGCTGCGAAGACCGTGTCTACCGCATCGTGAAGACTTAATAGAAACCGCGTCATATCGGGTGTCGTGATGGTCACCGGACCACCGTTGTGGATCTGTTGGTGGAAGAGAGGAACCACGGACCCGCGAGAAGCCAAGACGTTGCCGTACCGGACGCCGACGAAACGGGTGTTTGGGCACCGCATGTTCCCCTGGATGAAAATCCGCTCCTGGATTGCCTTGGTCATCCCCATCGCATTGACCGGCTTGCATGCCTTGTCGGTGGACACCCCGACGACCGTTTGCACCTTGAGGTTATGTTTCTGGATTGCGCAGACGATATTTTCGGCCCCCTCGATGTTCGTCCGGACCGCTTCGTAGGGATAGTATTCGCAGGTCGGAACCTGCTTCATCGCCGCAGCGTTCACGACGATATCCACGTCCCGCAGGGCCGACGCAACGCTGTTCATGTCCCGCACATCGCCGATCCAGAACTGCAGTTTCTTTTGGAAGTTCCTGTAGATCACTTCATCGGTCGCGTCGGTCTTCTGTTCATATACCACCCGCATGAAGTACTGCTTGGCCTCATCCCTGGAAAAGACGATCACATTGGCGGGGTCACCCATCTCGCGGCTCAGGAGTCGGTTCACCAGTACCTTACCGAGTGACCCGGTACCGCCTGTGATCAGAACCCTCTTTCCGTCGAACAACTTTGACGCCATCCTTTATCTCCACTTCTCGTAAGGGGTAGGATCATTGACGATCTGGGCAAGGAGGCTCGGCCAATCGGGAGACCGATAGCCGGTGGCCTGCAAGAACCTATCACCGATCATGCTACGATCCGAGACCTGATTCTCATCGGGCACGATCTCCACGTCGAGTTTGAACGCATCCCGCAGAAGGCAAAGGAGATCATATTTAGAGATCGGGGCGCTCGTTACCTGGTACAATCCGGAGAGTTGGGGATGGTCCGCTATAAGGTCTCCGACGCGCTGCGCGAGAAAGTTGGTGGTCACGCCGGAGTAGATGACCCGCCGGAAGCCGCAGACTGTCTTTCCCCGCTGCGCCAGGAACCACTCCAGTAGGGATCGGAAGTTGGCTAACTCGCGGCCGATGATCGAGGTCCGCAAGGTCAGGGCGTTCTCGGCTTTGACCTCTCCGAGATACTTGCTTTTGCCGTAGAGGTCTTCCGCATCCGATGGTGAATCCTCGGTATAGCTCCCATGCTTGCCGCTGAAGACACAGTCCGTGCTGAAGTGGATCACCCGTCCGCCCCACTCACTGGCGAATTCGGCCAGCTTGTGGGGGAGCAGGGAGTTGATCGTGATACTTGGGATCGCGGCGGTCGCTTCCTCCCGTTGCTTGACGATTCCGATGCAGTTGACGATGAAGGCGGGCTTCAGACACCGCAGGTGCTCCCCGAGCGATGCCAGATCCATCGCATCCACGTCGCCAATGACCCTCCCTTGGCGGAAGAGGTCAACCTTCCGATAGAACGGTACATCGAGGGATCGGAAAACCGTGCAGGCAGTAGCCGGGTAGCGTGCAAGCAAGGTCTGGTACATCTTGTGTCCCAACATTCCGTCCCCGCCGAGGACGAGGATCTTAATGCCTCTTCCACCCCCTCGTTTCAATTGGAACCTCTTGTGCCCAAAATTCCCCGACGAGCTTTAAGAATATCAACAATCCGTCGCGCCGCCAGCCCATCACCATAGGGATTATTCACGGCTGCCATCATTCCACGTCTTTCGGGATCGCAAAGCAACAGCCTGAGCCCATCCGCAATTCGTTCCCTCTGCACACCAACCACAAGCGCGTTGCCGGCGGCGATGCCTTCCGGCCTCTCGGTTGTCTCGCGCATCACCAAGACCGGTTTCCCAAGAGATGGCGCCTCTTCCTGCACCCCGCCCGAGTCAGTCAACACAATTGTAGAGCGATCCATTAACCAGATAAATGGCGCGTAGGACAATGGCTCAAGCAAATGAATGCGCGGATGCCCACCCAAGATGCGATTGACTGGCTCACGAACATTTGGATTAAGGTGAACAGGATAGACAAATGCGACATTCACAAAACTATCTGCAATCTCCCGTATCGCGTGGCAGATATTGGCAAATCCGCTTCCAAAATTCTCTCGCCGATGGCCCGTAACAAGGATGATCTGTTGACCTGTCGTTGATTCAATCAACCCTTTTGGCAATTCAGGTGGAGCGGTTCTCACACGCTCCCGCACCCATAGGAGAGCATCAATCACCGTGTTGCCAGTCACGAACACGTTTGTGACCGCAATGCCCTCATTCAGTAATGTCTTCCTGGCCTGTTCGGTTGGTGCAAAGTGTAAATCGGCAATACGCCCTACCAAACATCTATTGATCTCTTCGGGGAAGGGTGCATACTTGTTTCCCGTACGCAATCCGGCCTCTACATGGCCGACCTTTATTTGATGATAATACCCAGTCAATGCACCGCAAAATGCAGTGGTCGTATCACCCTGCACCAAAATTACATCAGGATTTTCCTGGGAAACAACTTTATCAAGCCCTTCCATCGCACGCGCCGTTACTTGCGCAAGCGTTTGCCCGGGCGACATAATATCCAAATCATAATCCGGCTTAATGCCAAAAAGAGCCAGCGGTTGGTCAAGCATCTTACGGTGTTGGGCAGTAACACATACTGGAAAATCAAACAGATCCTGTCGGCGCTTCAGTTCCAGCACTACAGGTGCAAGCTTGATGGCTTCCGGACGCGTGCCGATGACGATTAATACTTTATGTTTGATCAAGAGGTTGTCAAACCTGAGCCCAAGAACTGATGGCGTAAAGCAGCTAAATAATTATTTAAATTGTTCACAACTACGATAGGCATTATTGTAAGGCTTTCTGAAGTTCGTTAACGGTCTTTTGTGCACAGATTTCCCAGGAGAATTTTGATGCAATATCTTTAGCGGCACTCGACATTGCTGCCCTTTCAGCTTCTCCCATAGATATGACATACTGGATATGTTTTGTAAGTGTAGTAAAATCTTTCGGCTGATAGTATTTGGCTGAAGATGCGAAAATTTCCGGTAAGCATGGATTATCAGATGATATACACACACAGCCATGAGCCATTGCCTCACCAGCAATCATACCAAAAGATTCAACACGACTGGTCATAATGAACGTTTCGCAATGCGCAAAACACCACGCCATTTCAGAATCACGCAATTTCCCGGCCCAGTGAATCCGTCCTGCGATTCCTAAATTTTCAGCCATTTTCTTCAATTTACTGAAATAGGGCTCCATTCCAGGATCCACATTCCCACCAATGGCCAAGTGCACTGGTTGTTCCGTATTCAGGATCGCTACTGCCCGAATAATATCTTCTAAACCGCGAGCCGGACGAATTGAGCCGGCGGTAAAAAGAAATGGAAATGATTTCAGTAACGCGATAGCACCATGATCATCCCCGCTTTTCTGTGTAGTGAGATCAATGCCATGATAGACAAGACCGATGTGATCTGATGCAATCCCCCATTTCGCCGTTAAATACGTTCTCACAAATTTCGAAATAGCGATCACCCTATGGGCGCGCCTGCACGCATACAGAGTAGCCATGTAACGACCGATATTCTTTATGCACTCCTTCAGTGGGTTCCCTTGAAACGGCACAATGAGCGGCTCCATATTTTGTATCATAGTGACTATTGGAGTCTTACCACAGTTAATCCATATGGCTGATGGAATGAAGATCACATCGAATTGGCGCATGGCCAATTCATTTCTTAACCAGACATTATTATTATACACATTGTCCGCAGGAATATTATGCAATGTGTAAGCATTACTTGCAAATATATCGTCATGATCAGCAGGCATATATACTTCTAACCGACTAATCCGTTTATCTTTTGCCATTAATGGCAGGATATTTTGCAGGTATTTCCGATACCCTCCACTCAAGCTTCCGCCTGTTAAATTAATTATAGCAATACGCATTTATTCACAAATTTCTACCTTGAAGTTTATATTTATCCTCAAACAAGAGAGATCTACAAGCTGATAGAACATCATCAACTGAAATTTCCATGAGACAATCTATACTCCCATTAGGACATTTACGCATCATACATCCTTCACATGGCACGGTCTTTCTTAGGACGATATTCTTATTCCCATAAGGATACCACCGACCTGGGTAGTCTTGAGCAGCAATAATTGCTACACATGGTGTTCGCACTGCAGCAGCAAGGTGCATGGTTCCTGTATCATTACCTATGTAGAGGTGACTATCCGCTAATACTGCTGCCGCATCCCTAATAGTTAACAACCCAGCCGCATTCACTCCTTTACCCCATTTTTCAATAAGCCAATCTCCAACAACTTTATCTTCTGGACCTCCTATAATCAAAGGGGATACCCGGAAGTGGTCGATTAAATACCGCCCTACCTCAGCATAACGCTCTTTTGGCCATATTTTTGATGGCCAATTGCTTCCTGGGCCGAAACAAACAACGAATTCTAAATTGTCGGTGTTAGTTTGATCATTGATAAATTTTTTTGCTTTTCGTTTCTCTTCAGTAGAAATGTTTAAATCCATGCAGCCAGTACCAGCTTTCGGAACTGAGATGCCGCCTTTGCTTAATCTCGTTAGAAGATGGTCGGCTTCATGTTCTAAGCAGGGCAGGGCAATCCCACCCTTTATCGGCGGTAACGGTTCTATGCCATGATGTCCTATAACCTTTTTTATTCCTGCGATTCGAAAAAATAACAAATCACGCCAGATTTGCGATTTAGTTCTTATCCGTGGAGATAGATATACAAGTAAATCAAAGCGAGAACGCCATAATATGGGCAATAACGTTATCAAATTTGCGACACGAGTTCCCTCTATATTAGCTTTGTATAAAATAAAATTGTTGATCAAGCCAGACTTTTGGAATAAATCCTCTGCAGTCACGTAAGCTTTCCCTGCGTGACGATCACTTAATAACGTAATATCTGCGTCAGGGAAATGTTTCCGAACCGCCCACATGGCTGGAAGTGCAACTATGGAATCCCCCAGTTGCCCTATCCTGAACAATAATATTTTCTTAGTATTGTTCACTTAATTTTTCGATAAATTGTAGCATCGAATTTAATATTTCATTATTGCTATATCCGCTCCTTAGGCATCTATCCCTCCCAGCCTGAGCAATATTCTTCCGTTCTTCTTCATGTCCTAGATAATAAGTAACTTTTTCAAATAGTTCCTCTTTAGAGTTAAAAAAAGCCGCTTCTTTTCCTTCCTCGAACAATTCAAGGTGCTCATCAGTCCGCTCCATAAGCATAAAAGCCCCACAAGCAGGAATTTCAATACTTCTCTGTGTCTGCAAATCACGATTAATTTTTCTTAGAAAACCTAAATTTATATCAAATGAGCAAATAGCTCTTGCATATTGATCTCCCCAAAGAGATTTATTTTCAATTCTAATATTTGGATGAGTTAATTTGCACTTTTTCCCCCAATTGGTTCCCCATATACGGACTGGAATTCCATGCTGTGCTAGATAAAAGATATATTGAGCACGTTCATTTTCATAATCACCAATAAACCCTACTGGGCCACCGTATTCAGTTTTTTCATTTATGGAAACCTCTACGGGCCGATGTATCGCGGGATCATAAGCATTACTTACAAACACTGCCTTTTGTACACCAAGAGATTCTAGTTCCGTCACCCCGTAACTTTTCGTTGTAAAATAAACATGATAATAAGGAAGCCCTTTCAAAAAGGCACGAGACTGATTGTGCTTTGCTGCCATATCATCTGGCGCATAGCCCGCAATTAAAGTTTTAGGACTGATCTTCCTTGCAATCCTCAGTGTTTCTGGTTTTATAGTTAATGCCTTATCCAGCCACAGAATATTAGTCGGATATTTTTTTATTAAATTACAAATAGTATAATTTGCATCAACTATGTCTGGCGGCCCAAATAGTTTCCTTCTTACTCTGTAAATAAACTGGCTTTTTTTTTCTTGCACAACTTTTGGTTCGGTGTCTACAGGGAATATTTCGTGACCTAATTTTTCCATTGCTTTCATACGTTGCAAACATGTGCCTCCATAATAGAGAGGTCCCACATAAATTATTTGCATATTAAATAATCTTCTCTCCGGTTATTAGGAAAACCCTCGTATAAACTCCACTCCCCTTGTTTCCTGTTTCCGCAAGGTTCCAAATAATTAAACCAGCTCGGACAATTTTCCATAAAAGGTAACGAAATAGAGAAAATAGGCTATGGACCACCGGGCCAGTTTCTCTATAAATAATCGCCCCGAAACCCACTAGCGACATTAGTTTTTTCAATGAATTCGGACTAAAGGCCGTCTCATGTGTAAAGTCTCCATACATGACACTCATACCCCACAGGCTATCAGAATTAGGTGTTTGCACTATCAATCTTCCACCCGGCCTTAGGGCCACATAACAAGCATCTAAAAATTGCAAGATCTCTTCCTTATTTAAATGCTCGATAATATCTACTGCTGTTATCAGATCATAGCAATTATTCGTAGTTCCTAGAAAATTAAGAACATTGTCCTCGGAAACATTATTGCAAACTTGACGTGCTAAAGCAGTTTGTTCAGGACTTATATCTACACCATGCAAATTATTAAAACCTTTCCCTAAGAAAAAATGTAATAGTTTGCCGCTACCGCAACCAACATCTAGGATTGCAACATTTTTATTAGATGGCAGCCAACCACGCAAAAATATATCATAAAATTTACCCCATCTTATTGATTCCTCTTGGTCAAAATTTAATGATCTGTTATCCTGCATACTCGAAGCATACTTTCTATAGAGTCTATTCTGATAATTTCTCATATTATCATCTGTTTTCTGCAATGGAGGATTCAGCTACTCTGATTAATTGCTCACAAGCTTTTTCCACTGTGATATCGGACGGCACGTATTGTATAATGTCATCTAATTGCCCTTTATCCCATTTATGGTAATAATCAATAATAGCCATTTTGATCTGAGCTATATTGGTTGCATCTGCTACTATATGTCCATGCGACTCGATCATTGTTTTCAGTTCGTGATTATTAAATACTAATCCCAGAATTGGTTTTCTTAAATATAGATATTCATATACTTTGCTTGGAATTGTCACACTGGAACGCTGGTCAGCGTTTTGAACTAGCAGTAAAACGGCACACTTCGATTCCTGAATTAGTGAGTCTTTTCTTTTAATCATTCCATGATAATTTATCACCTTATAAGGGAAACAATCTATTTGATCTCTTATCTCCTCACCGAAGATTCCGCCATAGAGTTCCAACGCAAAGCGACTGGACATGTCTGGTTCCTCAACAAATGCTTCCTGTAATGCTGCCAAAAAATACTTTAAATTTCTACTTTGATATAAAGCACCAAAATGTCCGATAGAAAATTTATCCATTTTATTTTTATTTATATATTCTGGAATAATATCTATATTAGCTCCTGGATATATAACTACTCCCTTTCCTAACGGATATCTTGCTTCTGCACTTTCCTTCGCTTGAATAGTACAAAATATTACCTTTTTGGCCGTTGTAAAAATAACTTTTTCACAATAAGCTAAGGCCTTTTTTGAAAACTTACTTTTACTAATATCTTCTCCGACCAGCGGATCTTGTAATTCGGCAATCCAGGGGATACCGGTAATTCTTGCGACCAAGCCTGTAGCTAAATGTGCACTTACTGGCCCACCTGAAGAGTAAATTAAATCAGGTCGTTTTGCGAGGCATATGACCGCTGTAGTTACCGTGGCAGGCAGAATCCAGCCCCATTGGCTCTCACCCCCTATTTTGATAATTAAATTCTCCAAGAAACATAAAGGATAAAATAATATATAAATAATCTTTTCTGAAACGATCTTCCATGAATTAGACCAATTGGTGCGTTTAAGGATATATCCTACTTCTTCTTTTAGTGATTTCATGGATATAGAAAGAACTCGCACATGCATCAGATGACGGTACTTATGACCGCAAAAGCTGCTCAACAGAATTACCTCTCGGTTTTCCTTCGCAAGTAAAGGAAGACGATCATCTATCCAATGCGCTTGCGCACACCCATCGAGGTTCATAAAATATGATACAATAAGCCATTTATCTTTCTTATTCATGAATACCTTCATTGATCAAATATAATTTGTTAAGCATTATCACTCTCAGCGAAATCGTTTAATATCCCTAATAATTTGAATATGTCGGAAAATCGTTTTTCCCAGGTATGCTCTGTTAATGCTCGTTTATAACCTGCTTGCCTAATCTTTTCTGCATCTTCGGGGTGTGCTATCAGCCATTTAATCTTGGCAAGACAATCTTGTTCATTTTTGTAAGTTAAAATTTCTTTGCCAACTTCATAAACCAACGCTAACTCGGGATTATCCTGAGTAAGATATAGTCCTCCACTCATTGGTATTTCAAAATCTCGTCCCTTAAGACACATGAGCTTATCGCTATACCCTACTCCAGCAAACCCTAAGTTTATTCTACTCCTTGAATAAATCTTAATCATTTCCTCATTGGTTAAAGTTCCATTTCTCCATCCCTTGCCGAAACAGCTAACTTTTATTCCATGGCTGCGCAATTTGTTGACAAAATATGGGCGGCTACCATAACATTGTCCAATGAAACTAATATCATATTCATAAGGTTCATTATAAGGATGATGGAACTCCGGATCAGCGGCTTCCGGCCAGAATTTAGCCAATGCTCCTTGAGTAAAATATTTGATGCATGATTCCGGGGCGTTAGTTAAATTAAGATCGAAGAATGGAACGATCCCTGCCACACTCCTTGGCTGGCCTCTCAGCGAACCAGAAAAATATAGCTTATCGTCCCAATTCATATTTAACATAATCACGCCTTTCCCACCAATAGTCGCTAATGTTTCCACCTTGGTATTAAAATCAGATAAATAGCCAATTAAAATATCCACCGGCGCCTCCGTGTGGATTTTGGCGAATTTTTTTAACATTTGCTCATTTAAATCATTCTGCCATTTCGCCCAATGCTGACGACATTTAAAAAATTCTGTTGACTGCCAGCTAAAAACATTCACATTCCCAAAGAGTGACAAGGCCTTAGGAAGAACCACTTCCCAATTGTTCATAGAACACGTTATAAAAATGTTTAAATCACCTTGTTTTTTAGCTCTTGGGTATATTTTTCTTTGCCTGAGTCTTGTTTTAATTGCTTCTGCTAAATTATCTTTATTGGGCATTGACAGCCCAGCGTCTACAAATCGCTTCTTGTAATATGACAATTCTCGCGCTGCGTGTCTTTCTTGATAATAAGATCGCACTAATATCTTTAGTCTGTTTACCATTATTTAATTCCAGATGATTTAGTACGAAATGTTATAAAAGACTTCAACGACTTATTACAACTTTTGTAAAAGCAGAATGTATCCATGTAAAAATAAACGCAAGAACAATAACTTTTAAAAAAAAGCTTATCCAAATTACCGCTGGTTCCACTGGAAGTCGCATTACATTAACGGCTCCAAATACATAAAGATATGCCCAATACGTTTTTGAAGATCTCTTGATGAAAAGAAAATCATATCCTTTCAATAACAAGCCGGCGATATAGGGAATTATGATAATGCCTACCCAAGAGAAGTTTATAAAGGATTCTCCCCAGAAGGTTGTTGGCATAGAACTATATTCCATAAGATCGTACCATTTTCCTAAACCCATTGTAAATATCGGTTTATCAGTGTAGATAAACCTTGGAATAAGAATAAATGGGATGTTGATGTATGTAGCTCCAAATTCATAATCATAATCATGCGGATAATGCGTTAGTAAGTACCCGAGACTTTTCCCATCATAAAATCTGTCAGCTAGGTTCGCAATAACATCCTGGCTATCAAGCCGCTTATTCGCTTCGATTAAAACAGGTATAGTTTTTAGCGGGCTGATTTCTGATACTCCGAAAGTTGATGCAGTATATCTGTATTCACCCAATATTGCAAAGAGTGGCAAACCTACCAAGACGATGACGGCTAATGTTTTCTTTGGTATTTCCCTCTTAATGAATATATATGCAAAAATGGGAGCTATAATTGTTTTTGCAAGCGGCTCTCTTAATCCAGCAAAACCATACCATAATATTTCAAGTAAGAATACTGTGAAGGCAATTGTAAAATTAAAAAAAAAATTTCTTCTGTTTTTCTCTGTAAATGCTATCAGAAACAAACCTCCAACAATTATCAGCCCATACCCGTCGAGTTGCGCAACTACAGAATAATAAGGGCTACTGAACTGATAATCGGTTCGATTAATAAAGTAATATGTGCCCGTCGAGAGCAGAACAAATCGGCCAATCCATATCAGAATTAATAAAGGGAATAGCACTATAAAAAAATTACTTACAGAAGACTCTGTTATTATTATGCGAGGAAAGACAATCGATTTTTTTACACTTTCATATCCACAGAAAAATGATATTTGTCCTAGAAGTACGGCAAAAGATGTTATAGCGTACCCATACCGATAGCTTTGAATATCAAGATCTGGATTCAATTCATAATAATAAGACAAATAAAACACTGGAATAAGGAACTGCACAAGCGTGCTTATAGATACCAATAAATCGGACTGAATCGATAATTTCCTTGAGTATCGATTATGAAGATAATAACATATGGATAAAACCGCAATGATAGTTATGGAAACCGAACGAAGAACAAAATTTTCTGCCGGAACTAACATCAGCAAGAGAAAGCTGATCATTAGACCAAAAAATAAAAATATCCATCGATTAACCGTATGATGAAAAATTCCACCTTTTCTACGTGACATCAATCTGGTTCCAATGAAAAAATGCAGCATAAAATCCATTCAATATCAGGAAGATGTATTTATACGCAGATCGGATGTCCAGATCGATCGGATATTTTGTTACAGCTCCCGGGAGACCTTCGTGCCGCCAGATTATCCCGTTCGGCCAATCCGCATCATGGTTGATCCCCACCTGTCCGGTGGCCGACGTCTATCGCCAGCGATGGCAGGTGGAGTTGTTCTTCAAGTTGATCAAGCAGCATCTTCGGATCAAGTTGTTCTACGGAACGTCCGCTAACGCCGTCAAGATCCAGATGTTGGTCGCAGTCATCGTTTACCTGCTCGTTGCGATCGCGAAAAAGCAACTCGACCTTCCGGGGAGTCTTCACACGATCCTGCAAATTCGGGAAATGATGGCAGAGCCTGATTAGCAGTTGTAATTATGCAAGTTTTACCCATACAGTAGTGACATTCTTTATTATAAATTTCGCTCATGGAAAGGCTGTTGTTTCGCAATGAATTTCGCAATGCCCCGCCGATATCGCTCGAATGGTTCTTTCCGTTCACGGGGGGTGGCTCTCTGGGCAGAGATGGAAAACGTGTCCAGCGCATACTTACGTCTGTACTGACGATCTCTTAAAAAACCAGTGACATCATCTATCACCAATTCGGCGTCATTAACCAATGCAAGGCGTCGCGCGGCAGCATAACAAAAAAGCTGATTACCCAATCCACCTTTAACACGTACAATTATTTTTATATTCCCCATTATCGAAATAAATACGACCTAAGCAAGGAATTACACTTATATCCAATTTTATTATAAATTGATCTAATAGCAGTATTATTACATACAATAACTCTTGCCATTCGAATTGCATTATAAATTATTATATTAATGATAGTATAATTGAGAGGGAAACAATCCTTGGTCCTGACATACAAGCGGCGGTGGCAATCTCTACAGATAATGAGTAAATATTTATTAAATGATTCCTGCTTCATATTATTATACTTCGATTGAGTCAAGCACTCCGGGCATTCAATTATTATGGAATAAGCGCTTTTTTTATTATTGTCTTGATACACTTTCTCTGAATGTATTATTTTCCCAACAGTGATGTATTTTTCATTTTGCGGATATCTCGCCACATTATCACATAATTCCTTAAATTTTATCCCTGTAAGCTTTGTTAGGTTGATAATCGGAAAACCATCCTTCATGTATTGCAGTTTATTCTTAATTAATCCATTTTCTATCGCATATCGGTATATGGGTGCATCCGGCAATGTCACTATCATGCATAAATTTAATCCATATTCTGGATGATTCAACCACCAATTAATGGATTCATTTATGGTTTCCTCAGTTTCTTCAGGATCACCAAAAAGTATATTGCCTTGTATAGCCACTTTCCCTTTTCGTGTTAATTCAAGGGCATGTTCTATTTGATATTTTGTAATTTTTTTGTTCATACTATTTAATATTTTCATACTCAAATTTTCAATCCCATAACTAATCATATATGCGCCTGAATCTTTTAAAATATTAATAATATTTTCGTCTACATCGCTTACCCTCAACTGCGGAATCCATTTGATATTATATTTTTTTATACGACCAGCAAATTCATACATCCTTTCCCTGTCAATAGAAAATAGTTCATCCATTAGAATCAATAAATTTATATCGTATTTATTTACCAAATAATCAATTTCTTCGAATACATTATCAAGCGATCTTTGTCTGTATTTTTTCCCTAGTGGGTGGTAACAAAAAGTACAATTAAAAGGACATGATCTTGATGAAATAATTTTTGCCGGTCTGACTTCATCTAATATTGTGTAATAAATCTGATGACTTGTTGGCGCAGAAAGATTTACAAGATAACCATAACCAAATCCTTCATAATCAGGAATCGGCAGTGCATCCAAATCAGATATGGGACTTCTACTATCCGTGATGAATAACTCTCCATTTCTGATATACGCTATCCCATCTATATTCCTCACATCTTTATTGTTACAAAGTGCATCGGCGAGATCCGCCATTGTTTCTTCGCCTTCACCGATGATTCCATAATCTATCGCCATATTTTCCAAGACAAGTTTTGGATCCGATGTAACTATCGGTCCGCCGACCACGGTGATGATATCTGGTTTTACTCTCTTGGATGCCTCTAATATTGCGTTAATATGGGCATAATACAAAGACATCCCACCAGTACAGACGACATCGATATGTTTATCATTGATGTATCTGAATAACTGCTCTTCTATCGTATCGTCGCAATGACATGTATTTAAACAAAATACGTTGAATCCTCCCTTTTTTAAATACGATGAAACATAAGCCATTCCAAGACTAAACTCATAAGGTTCCCCGCGTGTTGTATATTTTGGATTAACAAATAAAAAATTCATTGTTGCTCCTCTTTGGTAAACACAAATTTGGTAAACACAAACAAACCGCATCCATACCGGCATTCTTCGGATCTTTTGAAATCGGCATCGGGGGTCGGCGCATTCCCCTTATCGTCGATTAAAGAGAATTCAATCAATTTGAGGCCCCGAAACATGCTCACCACGGTCTCTGGGTTGAAGATGCGATGTGCATCGAAGCAGAGCCGCTCCCGCCCAACGGGTGTGCCCAAAAGCAATATTCCGCCGGGTTTCAGCACCCTGACCATCTCGCTGGCAGCTTTGACATGTCCATCGGGATCGACAGGATCGCCATATCGCCCCAGGCCGATATGCTCAATTACATGCAAGCAACTGAGGCTGTCGATTGAATCTTCACCGTAGGGCAGATTCAAAATCGAACCCTTTTTATGGGTAACACCGGAGACATCCGACTCCAAGGGTCTTAGATCAACCTGCTCTACTTCGCAGAAAGGAAGAACGTGGGCGACGAAATTCAGGGAGGAGCCGACATCTATATGCCACTTCACCCCCCGCGCATGAAGATGCCTGGCAGCCCACAAATCCTGGTGAAAATAATGCCCGCTCGCCATACCGGCCGGCAGAAATCTGTCGTACGATGTGTACCATGCATCCGCGAGCGAGAATCTGAACCGTCGGTCCTTATTCCTGGTCTTCCACTGACAGAGATTAAAAAAATAATACGGGAGACCTCGCCACCTCCGCAATATATCCAGTGGGTCGAACAGCAGGCTACAAAACGTCCTATGCAGCCGGACGAGGATGTCTTTGCTTGGCATCAGGTCGGCATTCGCGCAAGGCCGTAGCGAGACGCCCTCGCGACTACTAAACGCCATCCTTCCCGAATCTCCCTTCGGAACCCATTTGAAAGTACCGCAAGAGTTAATACAAAACTCGATGTGAACAAGATGGCGCACAGGGCAAGGTTGAGCCAGTTCGCCGGCGATAGAATCGCCACGGAGAAGGAAGCGACGCCTGCGGCGGCGATCGCATAAAAGGATTCCCGGAACAGACCGATGTATTCGGCCCGACCAAAATTCATTAATTTACCGAATAGGCGGGGAATCATCCAGCCGCCAATGCACGCGGTCGCAATCAAAGGAGCGGCCACGATGCCTATCATCCCGAACCGCCACCCAAGCAATCCCATCAGAGCAATCTGGAAGATTCCCTGGGCTGTCTTGATCCGGCTGACGCGTTCAATGGCCCCCATAGAAAAGCAGACATTCAGCAGTCCACTCGTAACCGCTCCCCCGGCCAGCCCCAGGCACAGCACCGCGTTGACGGGCTGCCCAGCAAAAAGATTCGACCCAACCCAAAGATGAACAAGACGATCGTTCAGCATCAGGAACCCGCCGCCGATCATCACCACCGCCCATATGGAGAGAACCGTAAGCCGCAACAGAATTGTTCGGGCCTTTTCGAATTCCCCCGAGCCGGAAACGTGGGACAGTGCAGGCATCAGCGCTACAAAGGGTCTTTCCACCAACGGGCGAAAACTATCGATCGTCGTTCGCGTCGCCCGCAGCACGGGCACCTGCATCGGGCCCAGAACACGGGACACCAGAAAGCTGTCCATGTTGTTGGACAGCGTCCCCACGCCGCTGCTGACAAAAGTGTACAAGGATAGTTTTATGAGTCCGGGGACTTCCTGTAAGGATGGCTTGAGCGACAACCCCTCCTTCCGGAACCGCCATACGAAGTATCCCAAGTTCCAGACCAGCAACCCTCCCCCGCGGAAGACATTCGCAACCGGTGCCGCCAGTAATCCAAAACCCATGTAGAGAAAAATGATCGTCAAGGCGATCGATGCCATGAAGATGACAAGGGGGGGAAATCCAATTCCCACGGTCGCCTGCAGGCCGATGTTGACGTTCGCAACTGAAAAGGCAAGAAACGAAAGACCGGTCCCCACAACCGCCCAGACGAATGCTGTCTTTACCAGGGAGGCGTCAAGATCCGGCGATAGGTTTAATAGTCCGGGGACATAGTTCGCAAGAACCAAACCTGCCGATACGATGACCAACACCAGAATTCCATTTATCGCAATCCCGCTCCATGCCAGCGACGTTAGCCTCTCGAAGTTCTTTCCCCCGTAAGCTTCTCCAACTCGCTGCTGCACGATGGCTCCCAATCCGGGATCAACGATGGTAAGCCATACGAGAATGTTTCCGCTCGCCAGCCATGCTCCGTATAGGTCCAGAGGTATGAATCGCAAGCTGACCGGCAGGACGATAAACCCGGAAAGTAACGAGACCGCGATTGAGGCATATTGAAAAAACAGCCCCCACCAGGTGGTTTTTTTCCTGGATATCGAGTGCGAGGCCTCTATCAAGAGTTTTTTGCGGCGGTACGAGAATGCACCCGGAAGACACGCCTCGCCGAGCGAACCCACAATGCGGGGCGAAGCAAGCTCTTGGGGAGGAAGCTCAAGTGATAGAAGGGGAACCTCCGTTCCACGAGTTTCTCGACCCCTAAGTCCCTGCCAACGGAAAGCAGGTTTCCTCCCCTTCGTCCTTCGGCCTTATTGACGACGAATTTCATGGCGTTCCCGCGAAACAAGGCACGGATTTTTTCCTCACAGAACAGGGGCGGGTATCCGAGATTCATGGCAGCCAGATACACGTTGATCATTTCATCCAGCCAGATACGACTATCTCTCCCGGCAATTGAATTTCCCACTCTCGTAAAAATTCCCAACTTTCCGGGGATGCAGCATCGCCTTCCAGGCAGGATATGGAGCATGACCTGCAGCACAATCCAGTTGTCAACCGGGCCATCGTATCTGTTGCAGGCATCCTCCCATAGATCCCGGCGGAGAATCGTACTACTCAGAAATCCCATCACATCGGACATCTCTCCATTGAAGGCCATAAACATATCCCGACCGTCTTCGAAGAACACATCCTGCTTCAGGTTTTCTGGCTGAGTCCTCCCTGTAAGAGGATTCAGGTTTACATCGACACCCATTCTCGGGACGAAGAGATAGGCCATCTCTTCTTTTCTCCCGAGAAGATTCGTCACGTATGGGGTGATCCCGGGTACGATCAGGTCGTCGTCGCCGAGAATCCAAAGGTATTCCCCTTTTGCCATTCCCATCACCTTCAGCACGTTCCGGACAGCCCCGAGGTTCTCGCCGTTTCGACTGTACCGGACCCCGTGGCGCCCCGAATATTCCTCGAGAATTTTCCCCGTTCTATCGGTACTGCAATTGTCAGAGACGACGATTTCGACGGGCAAGGCTCCCTTGTCTTCCACCAGCGCCCTGAGGAGCGCTTCGAGGAATGGCGCCCGATTGTACGTGGGTATGCAGAAGGAGATCAGCGACCCGTCTTGGCTCATTCGGAAGGGCAAACCATGAAATCTATGCGGTCCCTGTGCTTTTCGCCGTGCAGGAAGAAGAAATTCGTCTCGACGCTGGATTCATCCATCTGGAAAAACTCTACCAACCCCTTTCCCCTCACGGTGAAACAACGGTATCCCTCACCGGCCAGAAGGCGAATCACTTCGTTAGGGTGATAATTGAACTTCCCGGCCCATTTCCGCAACAACTCGCTGAAGATGACCGGCTTGTGTTTCCGGATCGCGTTTATCCCCCCCCGGAACACGAACAGTTCCGCACCTTCAACGTCGCACTTGATGAAATCAACCCCGGGTGGGTTCTCCTTCACGAAAGCGTCCAGACACTTCACGCATGCTTGCACCTGCACTACGCTGTCGCTGCCGAAGAGGTTCGCGAGGGAGGCATTTCCCGAACCTTCCGGATAGTAGAAAAAAGGGATTTCCTTTTCCACGTCCGAAAATCCGAAGTTGAACGCTTCAACGTTCTTCACATCATTTAATTCAATGTTCCTTGCCAGGTAGCCGTAGGTCTTTGGAATCGGTTCGAAGACCAGGACGTTGGTGTTTGGCTTCGCTCTCGCAATATTGATCGAGTACCAGCCGATGTTGCCGCCGATGTCGAAGACCCGGTCTCCGTCGTGGACCAGGGACAGGATCATGTCGAAATCTTTCTTCTCGTAATCGTCGAAGTTCAGGATCTCGATCGGTGCGATCCTCTTGTCCTGGCAGTCGCAGACGATTCGGGTGTCTGTTTCCCTCGACGTCATGATGACGAAATCGTCCGTGATTTCGATCTTTTTGATATCGGTGCCTTTGATGAATTTCGCGTATTCGAACAGCAGACGGTGATGCTCGTGCATCCTGTCGATGTATTCGGGCTTCGAAATTCGTCCTTCCCGGAACTCGTTCTTCAACTTCCTCAGATTCATTGCAGAAAGCTCCTCACAGTTCGCGCGAAACCTTCTTCGACCGTGTACCGGGGCTCCCATCCAAGGCCGCGTATCTTCGAGATATCTGGGCAAGCCCGGCTGATCCGGCTCCTCAGGTAGCCTCCCCCCGAGGGAATCTCCTGTCGAATGACCTTGAGCCCCCGCGCCGGGGAAAGCCCCACGAGGATGCTCGCTAGCTGGAGGATGCTGACCTCTCCCTTGTCGTTCCCGACGTTGTATGCTTCGCAATTCCCGCCGTTCAACAGCACCTTGAAAAATCCCACGGTCGCATCGGACAGGTAGCAGAACGCCCGGAGCGCGCTCCCGTCGCTCTTCATGACGATGTCCCGCCCCTGGACCACGTCGGCGATGAAATCAGCAAAAACCCGCCCGTCGCCTAGGTTCATGCCGGGGCCGTACGTATGGAACGGGCGGACGATCTTGACCGGAATGCCGAACTGGTGGGACCATGAGACGCACATCGTCTCACCCATCCTCTTGCTCTCGGCGTAACAGGATCGGACGTTCACCGGGTCAACATACCCATACCACTCCTCTTTGATGGGCATCCGAGATTCGTCCACCTCGCCGTAGACCTCCCCGCTACTGAAAAAGAGAAAGTCCCGGGTATTCTTTTTTCTTGCAAGCTCCAGGAGGTTGTATGTGCCGATCACGTTGGCGCTGAGGGTGCCGACCGGATCCGTGCCGTAATATTTCGGGCTTGCCTGGCTCGCCGCGTGCACGATGAAGTCGACCTTCCCCGGATGGACAAGCGGCATGTTGACGTCGTGGGCGATCAACCGGAGGTCACTGCTTCCGGCGTAATCGGCGAACCGCGACCGAGCCTTCTCGATGTTCCGTACAACGCCGATCACTTCCGTGTTCCGGCAGATCCCCCTTTCGTTCAAGGCGAGAAGGACCTCGACCATGTAGGCCGGGATAAACCCGCTCGCGCCCGAGACGAGCACCGTCGCGCCGCTGAACGGACTCCAGTCATCGATGCTTCCAATGATGAAATCGATGTCTTCCCGGATAACGGGGCTGTTCGCCTTCACTCTTCGACCGGCTTGACGATCATTTCCTTCCGGAACTCGTCGCGGTCCAGGAAGGGATACATGTCCTCCAGCGGCCTCGAGACCATCGTCCCGTCGTCCTTCCTGTGCGAGGCGGCGGTGGGGACAACTTCCTGGTCCCTAAGGCACATCACCTCGCATAGAACAGCCTGGGGGTACTCGAGGACCTCGTCCAGCACGCCGTCCAGCTTGGCGCTCTCCTCAACCCGGAAATACTTGATGCCGTACGCATTGGCGATCTTCTCCACCTCCGGGAACGACACTCCGGACGTCTTGTCCGTGCCGATGAAGCGACCCTCGAAGAACTTCGACTGGGACGCCCGGATCGAGAGATAGCCGTCGTTGTTCCAGACGAAGATCTTCACCGGCAGGTCGTAGTGGACAACCGTCTGGAGTTCCTGGATGTTCATCTGGAAGGACCCGTCTCCCGTCACTCCCAAGACCTCTTTCCCTCCCCTGGCGATGCTGATCCCGATGGTCGCGGGGAGCGTGTACCCCATGTCCGCCTGGCCACCCGAGGTGATGTAGCGCTGGCCGTCCCGAACCTGGACACCTTGAGAAACCACGTAGAAGGAGGACCCGGCGTCGGAGACGATCACCGAGTCATTCCTCATTTTCCGGGATATCCGGTCCACGAAGTAGTACAGGTTGATTCCTCCCTTCGCCTCGGCGTATTCCGGCAGGCAGACGGGCCACTTCGCCTTCCACCCGAGGCATCTCTTCACCCAGGCGGCGGTATCCGGCGTTTCCGGCGGCCGGAATTTTCCCAGAAAGTCCCCCGCGTCGGCATGGATGAACCGGTCGATGCGGACCGTGTTTTTCCGGTGCTCGACCGGGTCAACGTCCACCACGACGATCTTCGCCTCCCGCGCGAACTTGTCGTACTCGTGGCCGGTGGAGCTGACGCTGAAACGGCTGCCCACCGCGAGGACCAGGTCTGCATTCTGGACGGCGAAATTCCCCGCGCGGTCTCCCTTGGTCCCGATCCTGCCGATGAAGAGCGGGTGATCGCTCGGCAGAAGATCGATCCCCAGCCGCGACGCCACGACGGGAATCCGGTGCTTCTCGACGAACGATCGGAATGATGGGATCGCCTTCGCCAACCGGATTCCCTGCCCCGCCACGATGATCGGGCGCTTCGATCCGCAAAGAAGTTCGCCGACGTGGCGGAGTTCCGCGTCGGTGGGCGCCGCTTCCGTTTCCTGCCCGGACGGAACAAATCTCTCCAGTTTCTCCGGATCGACGAGCGCCCCCTGCACATCGAGGGGGATGTCGAGCCACACCGGTCCCGGCCTGCCGGACCTGGCGAGATGCACGGCCTCGTCCAAGTGATAGGCGATCTTGCCCGGATCGTTCACCATCACCGCGTACTTGGTGAGGGATTCCACGACCGCGATGATGTCGGCCTCCTGGACGCCGAACTGGCGCAGTCTCAGCCCCGAATTCCGGATGGTTTCCTTCCGTTTGCACTGGCCGGAGATGAACAGGCACGAGACGTTGTCCTGCCACCCCCCCAGAAGGCCGGTCAGAGCGTTGGTGCCGCCGCAGCCGGTCGTGACGTACGCGACCCCCAGATCCTCCCTGTACTTGGCGTACGACACAGCGGCCATCGCGGTCGCCTGTTCGTGGTGGTTGCACACCGCCCGCAGGCCCGGGTGCTTGGCTACGCCGTCGGTCAGGAACATCACTCCCCCGCCCGACACCATGAACACGTCCCTCACCCCGAGCCAGTGAATGTATTCCGCCACATAGTCCGCAACCCGGATCATTTCTTCTCCTTCATCTCCAAATTCGCGACCGCTTCCCGGATCCGGCGGATCCCTTCCTCGATCCTCGGTTTCGAGATCGCGCAACAGAGCCGGACGAACCCCTTCCCACCCGGCCCGAAGTTGGTCCCCGGCAGCAGGGCGACGCTGGCCTTTTCCAGCATGTGATCCGCGAACTCCTCGCTGGAGAGCCCTGTCGCCGAGATGTTCGGGAAAACATAGATGGCTCCGCCGGGCTTCAGGCAACGGATCCCCGGGATCCAGTTGAGTCCGGCGACCAGCAGGTCCCTTCGTTCCCTGTACTCGTTCATCATGGCCAAGACGGCGGTCTGATCCCCAAGGATGGCTTCAATCCCGGCCCGCTGGATAAAAGGAGAGACACAGGAGGAGGTCGTCTGCAGAAGGAGCCCCATCTTTTCGATGACGTCTTCGGGCCCGATGGCGACTCCCAGCCGCCAGCCGGTCATCGCGAACGCCTTGCTGAACCCGTTGGCCACGATCGTCCGTTTCCTGCAATGGTCACGGGTGGAAGGGCTCCGGAAGGCGGTGCGGTTTTCGAAGATCATCCGCGCGTACACCTCGTCGCTGAAGAGAACCACTTGATGCTCCTCCGCGATTTCGGCCATCCGGTCGATTTCTTCGGGCGTCATCACCGCGCCGGTAGGGTTCTGGGGGGAATTGAGGATGATCATCCGCGTTCTGTCCGTGATGCGACCACGAACGTCTTCGGGGTCCATCCGGAATTCGTTCTCCTCCCGGAGGGGAACTCGAACCGGCACCGCACCACAGAAATTGATGGCGGAGTAGTACGAGGGGAATCCGGGGTCCGGCACGATGATCTCGTCGCCGGGGTTCACGAGACAGCGAATCGCATAGTAGACGATGATGTTTGCGCTCGGGGTGACGAGGACCTGGTCGATGGAAGGGGTGAACCCCCGCGTCCGGGATGTGGTCTGCCGCACCGCCTCCCGAAACTCGTGCAAACCCATCGAGCTGGTGTAGTGGGTGTCCCCATTCTTGAGCGCTTCGCATGCCGTATTGACGATGTTCGGGGGCGTGTCAAAGTCCGGGTCGCCGATCTCGAAATGGACGATGTCCCTGCCCTGCCGCTCAAGTTCCTGGACTTTGGCCAGGACCTTGAACATGGGCTGGCCTTCCAGGTTCCCCGCCGCCGTGGACAGCCGGTATTTCATCACCGATCCTTTTCCCCGCGGATCATTTGCGGCCGGAGACGAATTCCCGAATTTTCCCGACCGTGTATTCGATCATGGAAGGAGTCAAGCCTGGGTAGACCCCGATCCAGAACGTGTCCCGCATGATCCGGTCGGTGTTCGTCAACTCGCCTGCGACCCGGTACCCCTCGCCGCTCGCCCGCATCTCGTCGAAACAGGGATGCTTGACGAGGTTGCCGGCGAACAGCATCCGGGTCTGGATACCGTTTTTCTCCAGATATGCAACGATTTCCTCTCTCCCGAATCCCGCTTCTTCCCTCACGGTCAACAGGAACCCGAACCAGGACGGATCCGCTTCGGGGGAAGGCTCCGGAAGAATGAACACTCCCGACAGATCGGCCAACCCCTCGCGCAGCGTCTTCCAGTTCCGCTTCCGCGATTCGATGAACCCCGGAAGTTTCTCAAGCTGCGCGCACCCGACGGCCGCCTGGAGATCCGTCGCCTTGAGGTTGTAGCCGAAATGGGAATAGACATACTTGTGGTCGTAC
>Ga0154366_151_pt2 | contig 21977 bp, 17 predicted proteins | sample RifGroA2_FD_115894 | JGI IMG/M metagenome (GOLD analysis project Ga0154366, IMG submission 115894) | Deltaproteobacteria bacterium GWA2_54_12
AAGAGTTCCGGATAAAAATAAGGGGCGGAATCACTCCCGCCCCTTACCAAGGGCTGTCTCTAAAAATTGCTCTTTTTCCTGAACTCTGTGTCAGGGCGTAAATAAAAATGCTCACATATTATCATATATGCTGCGCTTTTTATTTCCGCCACTTCCTTGATTTCAGAAAAAATTTCTAATTTTTAGAGGCAGCCCGATTATGTCGCCCCAGTTCAGCCGGGGCAACTTTCAGGTTATTCCTTTTCCACTTCTATCAAGGTCTCGTCAGGGTTGACCGAGTCGCCAACTTTCACGAGTACCTTTTTCACGACGCCGCTTATGGGCGTGTGCACTTCGTTTTCCATCTTCATGGCCTCAACCGTAAGGACGGTGTCGCCCTCGGAGACTTTGCTGCCGGTCGAGACCTTTATCGAAGTCACCTTGCCGGGTATCGGGGTCGTGACATCGCCGTCCTTTTTGGCCTTGGGCCTTATGGACTGGGTTATGGAAGGCCGCTCTATCTCACCGGCTGTCGTGGGTATGACCTCTGTGAGAGATTCTATCATTACTTCTTCGAGCTTGTTATCGATGGAGATGAAAAACGGCCTCTTGCCTTCGACCTTGTGGCCTGCTCCGGCGACTTTTATCTTGTAGGTCTCGCCGTGCACCGTTACATTGAACTCGCTTGGCGCGAGGTGCGGCACGGTGTGCTCGGCCGGGGCCGCGTACTCCAGCTCCAGCGGCTCTGGCTCCAGCTTGCCGTTCTCCCTCTGCTCGAAAAACTCCATGGCCACTATCGGGAAGAGGGCGTATGAAAGCACATCCTCAATCGACTTGGCTTTGCCGTCTATTTCCCTTATGAGCTTGTCCAGCTCGGGCTCCAGGAGGTCCGCTGGCCTGCATGTGATAGGCTTTTCGTCGCCTATGGCGAGCTTCCTTGCGGTCTCGTCGATCGGGCCGGGCGCCTTGCCGTAAAGTCCCTTGAAGTAGTTTCTCGTCTCGCTGGTTATGACCTTGTATCTCTCGCCCATCAGGACATTCAAGGTGGCCTGCGTGCCTACGACCTGGCTCGTTGGGGTCACGAGCGGAGGATAGCCCATGTCCTTCCTGACCTTGGGTATCTCCTCGAAAACATCGTTCATCTTGTCGAGCGCGTTCTGCTCCCGGAGCTGGTTGGCGAGGTTCGATATCATGCCGCCCGGAATCTGGACGACCAGCGTCTTCGGGTTTATGGCCGTGTACTCGCTCTCGTAGCGCTTGTACTTCCTCCTCGTGTCCCTGAACCTGTCGGCTATGTCGGAAAGGAGCCCGAGATCAAGGCCTGTGTCATAGGGCGTGTCCTTGAGGGCCGCGACCATGCTCTCCGTGGGCGGCTGCGAGGTCCCGGAGGCCAGCGAAGAGAGGGCGGTGTCGATTATGTCGGCCCCCGCCTCTATCGCCTTCAGGTAGCTCATCGCGGCAAGCCCTGAGGAGTCGTGCGAATGTATGTGGATGGGGAGGGTAATCTTCTCCCTCATCTTTGTCACGAGGTCATAGGCGGCTCCGGGGGTAAGAAGTCCGGCCATGTCCTTTATGCAGATGGTGTCCGCGCCCATTTTCACGAGCTTCTGGCCCATCTCCACGAATCCCTCGTGCGTATGCACCGGGCTGGTGGTATAGCAGATAGTCGCTTCGACTATTGCCTTGGCGTCCTTTGCCGCCTTTACCGCGACTTCGATGTTTCTCGTGTCGTTCAAGGCGTCGAATATCCTGAAGACATCGACGCCGTTCTTGGCGGCCCGCTCCACGAACTTCCTCACGACATCGTCGGGGTAGTGCCTGTAGCCGACAAGGTTCTGGCCGCGCAGCAGCATCTGGAGCCTGGTGTTCGGGATGACCTTGCGGAGCGTCTTAAGCCTCTCCCACGGATCTTCCTTCAAAAACCTCAAACAAGTGTCAAAGGTAGCCCCGCCCCAGACCTCGAGCGACCAATAGCCAACCTTATCCAGGAGGGGGGCTATCTCGAGCATGTCCTCGGTCCTCATTCTGGTCGCCAGAAGCGACTGGTGCGAGTCCCTGAGGATGGTGTCAGTTATATGCGTCCTCCTGACGGTCCCCGGCTTTTCTTTCAGGGAGGTCTTCGAGGTCGTTGCGTTGCTGGTCTTGTTCGGCATGAGAATCTCTCCGTCTGTTATAACCCGTGATGGGCCGCTATGGCCGCGGCAATGGCCGCGACAAGGTCAGTGGGCTCACCGTATTCGTCATAGTCCATAAGGTCTGGCTTCCTGTCGATGAAGCCGGTGTCAAAATCGCCCTTTCTGAAGTCAGGGTCGTCCATTATCTTCCTGAGGAAGGGTATCGTCGTCTTTACGCCCCTTATGACGAATTCGTCAAGGCAGCGGTTCATCCTGCTTACGGTCTCGTTCCATGTGGTGCCGCGAACAACCAGCTTGGCGACCAGCGAGTCGTAGCAGCTCGGTATTATGAAGTCCTTGTATATCGCGCCGTCTATCCTTACGCCGATGCCGCCGGGCGAATAATAAGCGGTGACCTTGCCGAAGGAGGGGAAGAAGTTGTTCTTCGGGTCCTCGGCGCAGATGCGGCATTCCATGGCGAAGCCGGTGACCTTTACGTCTTCCTGGGTGAAGCCCAAGGGCAGTCCGGCCGCCACTTCTATCTGCTTTTTCACCAGGTCTATGCCCGTGACCTCTTCGGTTATCGGGTGTTCTACCTGTATCCTCGTGTTCATCTCTAAAAAGTAGAAGTTCCGTTCGGCGTCCACGAGGAACTCGACGGTGCCGGCGTTCGTATAGTTTGCGGCTTTGGCGGCCTTTACGGCGGCTTCTCCCATCCTCTTTCTCAGGTCATCAGTGAGGATGAGGGAAGGGGTTATCTCTATGAGCTTCTGGTGGCGTCTCTGTATGGAGCAGTCCCGCTCGCCCAAGTGTACGGTGTTGCCGAACTTGTCCGCAAATATCTGGAACTCGATATGGTGCGGTCTGTCGAGGTACTTCTCAAGGAAAACCTCTGATACGCCGAATGCCGCGGCAGATTCTTTCCTGGCCGTGGTGATGGCCTCGACAAGGTCTTTTTCGTTCCTGGCGACGCGAAGGCCCCTGCCGCCGCCTCCGCCGGATGCTTTTACCATTATCGGATAGCCTATTTTTTCAGCGAAGGCTATTGCTTCGTCTACATCCTTTATCGACTCTTCGGTGCCGGGCAGTATGGGCACTTCGGCCTTTTTCATCATATTCCGGGCCATGATCTTGTCGCCCATGTCGGTTATGGTCTGGCTCGAAGGGCCTATGAAGGTGATGCCCTTTTTTTCGCAGAGCTGCGGGAACCTCGGGTTCTCCGAGAGGAAGCCGTAGCCCGGGTGTATGGCGTCGACTCCCACCTTTGTCGCCAGGTCAACGAGCCTGTGTATGTTCAGATAGCCCTGTATGGGGCCGGGGCCGACCATGTACGACTCGTCGGCCTTTTTGACATACAGGGAAGTCGCGTCCTCTTCGGAATAGATCGCGACCGTGGGTATGTCGAGCTCCTTGCAGGCCCTTATTACCCTGGTCGCTATCTCGCCCCTGTTGGCTATCAGCACTTTTTTGAACAGCTGTGGCATCAATCAACTCCGGTCTTTGGTGGTACAAACCGCAAACAGTTATTTACCCAATAAACAACAGAAAAGTCAAGGAAATAACTCCGTTTTGGCCTTATTCCCTTCAGGCTCCCTGCATGCGGGCCAGGGCGGCATCCAGCCTCTTTATCGCGAGAGCCTTTCCCATCGCGCTTAGAGTCTCGAAAATGCCGGGGCTTACTGTCCCGCCGGTGAGAGCGACCCTCACGGGCTGGGCGAGCTTCCCGAGCTTCAAGTCCTTTTCCTCAAGCAGCGAGTTAAAGGCCGCGGCTATATCGTCGTGGCCGAACGAGGGAAGGGCGGAAAGTCTTTGCTTAAGCTCCTCGAAAAGGGGTGCGTTTTCCGGGATAAGGAACTTCTCCGCGGCCTTGGGGTCGTATTCTATCTCTTCCTTGAAGTAGAAAAGGGACGACTCCGCCATCTCTTTGAGCGTGCGGGCCCTTTCCTGAAGCGTTTTCACTATCTCAGGGAGCCTCTTGTCATTGGATGCGTCTATGCCGTGTTCCTTGAGCAGCGGCAGGAGAAGCTCTGAGAGCTCTTCGGGCCTGGAAGACTTGATGTAGTGCTGGTTGAGCCACATGAGCTTTTCCGGGTTGAAGACGCCGGAGGACTTGCCTACGCTGTCCAGAGAGAACTTTTCAATAAGCTCCTCGATGGAGAATATCTCCTGGTCACCAAACGACCAGCCGAGCCTCGCCAGATAATTCACGAGGGCGTGGGGCAGGTAGCCCATCTCTTTATAGGCCATGACCGAAGTCGCGCCGTGGCGCTTGGAAAGCCTTGTCTTGTCCGAACCCAGTATCATGGGCAGGTGCGCGAAGACCGGGATCTCATGGCCCAGGGCCTTGTAAAGGAATATCTGCTTGGGGGTGTTGTTTATGTGGTCGTCGCCCCGTATGACATGGGTTATGTCCATTGTGGCGTCGTCTATCACGACGCAGAAGTTGTAAGTCGGAGTGCCGTCGCTCCTCAATATGATGAGGTCTTCTATCTCCGAGTTCTCGAAGGATATTACGCCCTTTATCTCGTCCTTGAAAGAGGTCACACCTGTTGGAACCCTGAACCTCAATGCGTAAGGGGCGTCGGGCGCGTCTTTCCTGTCCCTGCACCTGCCGTCGTAACGGGGAGGCTTGCCTTCCTTCATTGCGGCTTCACGCCTTGCCTCAAGCTCGGCCGGGGTGCACCAGCATTTGTACACGAGCCCCTTTTCAAGCAGGTCACCAGCGAACTTCCTGTACTCGTCAAACCTCTGGCTCTGGAAGAACGGGCCTTCGTCCCAGTTAAGCCCGAGCCACTCCATGCCGTCGAGTATGGCCTGTATCGACTCGGTAGTGCTTCTGGCGACATCCGTGTCTTCTATCCTCAATATGAATTTGCCGCCGTGCTTTCTGGCGTAAAGCCAGCTGAAAAGGGCTGTCCTCGCCCCACCGATGTGCAGATACCCTGTCGGGCTCGGGGCAAAACGCGTGCGAACCTTCAATTAGCAAGACCTCCTGAAAATTATAGGGGGAAACTCACCCTTGCAGTTGTGTGTGCGGGATGTCCCCCAAGCCTTTGATTTTTGAGGGATTAAGAGCAACGGCATATTATCAGAAGCTATAAGGAATGTAAAGGAATTGGAGCGTTTTTGGACGGGTTTTTGGGGACTATGCTTTTCTGGCGCAGGGGCGCGAGGCTCAAATTCGAGTTTTAATTGATGACTATCCCGGCGTAGCCTACAACCGCGTCCGTATCTCCGCTTACTTCGCCTGAAGTGGCATAGCTCACAAGCCGCCCTTTTGCCGCGCCGAGCGCACGGGCCGCGTATATGGCTATGGCGGCGGGCAGGACCCCGCACATCGTGATGTCCTGTTTTTCGGCGACTTCTACAAGCCCCTTCGGGTCAAGGGCCTCGACCCGCTCTATCGCAAGCTTGTCCTTTACCCTTGTCGCTTTATCTGTTTCGTAGTGGTTCATGTCAGAGCTGACCAGGATGAGAACGCGCTCTTTTGCCTTCGAGACTACCTTTGCCAGCGCCTTGCCCATCTCCTCGCACTCTTTGGCATTCGCGCCCATGACCGTCACCGGCACTATCTTGGCTGCCGGGTTTATGGCGCGTATGAAGGGCAGCTGCACCTCAAGGGAATGCTCCATGATATGGGCTTCGAAGTCGCTCTTGAAGAGCGCTGAAGAGGCGAGCACCTTTGAAGCGAGTTCCTCGTCTATTTCTACCTTGCCGGTTGGTATCTCCCATGTGCCGGAAGGCATGACAGAGGCGTCCGGGCCAAGGCCGGTGTGATTCGGGCCGATGAGTATTATCTTGTCCGGGATATTGACCGAGGAAAAGGCGCGGCCAGCGATTGCCCCTGAGTACATGTACCCGGCGTGCGGGCAGATTAGGGCTATCGCGTCCTCTTTTGGCGCTTCAATCAGGAAAGAGGCGACCTGTTCAGCCAGGGCCGCTTTGGAGCCCGGATAAAACCGCCCGGCAACGCAGGCTTTTCTCAGAAAATGTTTTTCGCTCATGTGTTTTTGCCTCAATGAGAGGTTATCAAAGGGGGCCGGGGATGTAAAGCCCGTATGAAATCAGCTCCATTTGGCTGGAAAAAGGCTTATTTCCCGTGTTATGATGATTTGCTTTACATACCAAGCCCAGAAGGTGGAGATGAACGGCATAACTGCGGACCTAATAATATTCGACCTCGACGGCACTCTCATAGATTCGAGCCAGGACATAGCCTGGTGCGCGAACAGGACCCTTGAGTCGATGGGATACACAGGGAAGGACCCGGCTGAGATAGTCGGCCACATCGGCTGGGGCGTAAAGCCTCTCCTGGAAAAGCTCATGCCGGAAGAGTCGCCCGAAAGGATAACCGAGGCCCGCCTGAAGTTCCTCGCGGTTTACGGAGAGCACCTCGTCGTAGAGACGACCCTTTACCCCGGCGTCGTCGATGTCCTTGACCAGTTCACCAGGGCAGGTAAAAAGCTGGCGGTCGTGACGAATAAACCCGAAGGGCTCGCGGCAGGCATACTCGAAGTAATGAAGCTTGATGGTTACTTCAGGCTGGTTCTTGGAGGAGATTCCCTCCCGAACAGGAAGCCCCACCCCGAGCCCATCGAGAAGGCGATCAAGGAACTCGGCGCGTCCCCGGACAGGACCATAGTCGTCGGAGACAGCCCGGTCGATTGCGAGGCCGCCAAGGGGGCCGGAGCCTACGCCATAGGCGCGGCGTACGGCTTCAGGGGAAAGGACGAACTTGTGGCAGCCGGGTGCGATATTATAATTGACGATTTTTCTTCCTTGAAGTCCGTCATCCTTTAGCAGGTCGCTGAAAACTCATAGCGAGCGGCAAGCGAGCGAATAGAAAATCGAGATTTCCTCTGGTTTCGAAGCTCCACGCGGCTTGCCGAGGGGAGCTTCAAAAAGCCCCATCTGCCATGTCGTCTTCGAAGCTCGTCATTGCGGCGTACAAACAAAGTACGCCTCTCTCCTCGCTTCTCGACTCCTCGCATCTGGAACTTTTTGAGCAACCTGCCGTTGTTCTGCAATCTTCAGTGAACTGTAAAATTTATTGTATCTGCTATACTGAGAGAGGCCGTGTTCCGTGACCGTGATTCGCATTGATTGTCATTCTGAGCGTAAGCGAAGAATCTCGGATGTGAACAATTCGGCAAGTTACGAGATTCTTCGGTCGCTGTGCTCCCTCAGAATGACATGCCAAAACAATTATCAGAGCTTATTGAAACTCTCGTTGCCGTAACTCGCTCCGCACTGACCAATTAAGGCAACCCAATGCTCTCACGGCGGACCCTGCTTCAGACAATCGCCGCTTCAATGGTCTTCCTGTCCCTTTCCGAGAGGCAGGCCTTTTCCCAATTCCTTTTCCGCCCAAAAGAGAAACGCCAGCCCAGGCTCAGGGAAAACCAGTTTACTCGTGACGGCAAATCCCTCGTTGGCGTCTCTTCCGGCGCTGGGCCTGAAGAGATGGTAGAACGGGCGGTTTCTCTCATAGGCGGCTTCGAGAAACTTGGGCTCAAGGGAAAGACCGTCCTCGTCAAACCCAATGTCGTCTCGGGCGAGAAAAGCCCGGTCACGACAAACCCTGAGGTTGTCGCGGCGGTCGTGAAACTGTTGTACAAAAACGGCGCGAAAAAGGTCTATGCCGGTGACATGTCCGCCCTCCGGACCGTCTCGACCAGGCGCAACATGTCGAAGAACGGCATCTTGAAGGCCGCGGAGGCCGCCGGGGCCGAGGTCATAATCTTCGAGGACTTCGAGTGGTATGCCGTGCCTTTGACCGGCACTCAATACATCAAAGAGGCCTTTGTTACCGAATGGATTTTTCGGCCCGACATCATCGTGAACCTGCCGGTCGTGAAGACGCACAGGTCGGCGAGCTACTCCATCACGCTCAAGAACTTCATAGGCTGCACGCACCTTCGCCAGCGGCCCTATCTCGTAAACCCGTCCCGGTGGGAAGAGCTTATTGCCGAGTTCAATGCCGCGTACACCCCTGATATAAACATAGTCGACGCGACCACCTCCATGATTGAAGGCGGCCCGTGGGAGGGCACGCCCGAGCAAACAAACATTATAATGGCGAGCGGAGACAGGGTCGCCGCTGACGCCGTGGGCCTCGGCCTTATAAAGTCGTTCGGCAAGTGGGAACCGGTCGTATCAAAAGATGTCTGGGAGCAGACCCAGTTGAAGACCGCCGTCTCTCTCGGTATCGGAAGGCCATCGGGAGGCATAAGGCTTTTAAAAGGCGAGGGAGACGAGAGGTTCGCAGCCTTGATGGACGCCGTGAAAAAGCACACGGGCCTTTGACAGTATGACGTTCAGCCGATATATTTCTCTCTAATCGAATTCAAAATCATTTAGGAGACTACCTGATGAAAAGAACGCTCTTGAAGGCGCTTGTGTTCGTGACAATTTGCGCGGCCCCGGCCCTGGCCAACGAGCCGCTGCCAGCCGTGCCGCCGATACCAGCCAACAACTCGATGAGCTCTCAGAAGGTGGAACTCGGAAAGATGCTCTTCTTCGACCCGAGGCTTTCTTCCAGCGGCGTCGTAAGCTGCGCCACCTGCCATAACCCGTCTTTCGCCTTTACCGACAGGGTGCCGCGCGCGCTCGGCCACAAGCATCAGGTCGGCCCGCGCAACACGCCGACCGTGCTTAACGCGGCCTTCCTTTCTTCCCAGTTCTGGGACGGCAGGGCGGCAACCCTTGAGGAGCAGGCCCTTGGCCCCATACAGGCGACCGTCGAGATGAACGAGAGCCTTGAGAATGTCGTGGGAAGGCTCAAGGAGATACCCGAGTACAAGAAGATGTTCATTGAGGTCTTCGGCGGGAAGGAGGCGGTAAGCTCCGGGAATATCGCCAAGGCCATAGCCGCGTTTGAGAGGACGCTGGTGACTCCCAACTCACCATTTGACAGGTATTTGATGGGCGACACGGAAGCGATAAGCACGGATGCCCGGAAGGGATGGGAGCTGTTCCAGAAAAAAGGCTGCAACGCCTGCCACAGCGGCGCCAACTTCACGAACGGCGAGTTCTACAGGATAATCGTGCCTGGCTCCACTGACCTCGGCAGGTTCGAGGTCACGAAGAAGGAAGAGGACAAATACAAGTTCAGGGTGCAGACGCTCCGCAATGTGGCGCTTACTTATCCGTATTTTAACAACGGGTCGGTCGTGAGGCTCCCGGATGCCGTGAAGGTCATGAGCAAGGAGATGCTGGGGAGCGAGTCAGGCGACGAAGAGGCCGCTCTCATCGTGGAGTTCCTCAAGTCCCTTACTGGCACTATGCCGAGGGTCGATTACCCGGTGTTGCCATAAGGCAGCTCAAAAGCTCTTGAGAGAACCTTTTTGTAAAAAGGTTCTCTCAAACTCTCTCCAAAAACTTTTAGTTCTTCCTGAGTACACCCCCAAAAGGGGGCGTACTCAGGAACTGAAAGTCTTTGAAGGGGTGTGGGGAAATCTTCCTACGGAAAGTTTCCCCAAAAGAGTCTTTCAGCATCCTGCCCCCAAATCACTTCCTGTTATTGCTCTTCCTTATGTAGTTGAGTAGTCCGCCCTCAAGGATATACGACCTTTCCCGCTGGCTCAGGGCCAGGGTGAACCTCACGGCCCGCTCCTGTCCTTTTATGAGCGCTGATATCTCTTCTGTTGAGGAGACCGCGCCTCTCAAACCCCTGAACCACAGAGAGCTGCCCTGCTCGATTATCCTGTAATCCGACGGGTCCGCGAACACGAGCGGCAATATGCCGAAGTTTACGAGGTTCGCCCTGTGTATGCGGGCAAAGCTCTTGGCTATCTTTATCCTTATGCCGAGATACCTCGGGGCTATGGCCGCGTGCTCGCGCGATGAACCCTGTCCATAGTTCTCACCTCCGGCGATTATCCCGCCCCCTCTTTCAACGCACCTTTTGAAAAAGCTTCTGTCGAGCCTCTCGAAGGCGAACTCGCTTATCTTCGGTATGTTCGACCTGAACGGGAGAACCCTGTTTCCGGCCGGGAGTATGTCGTCGGTAGATATGTTGTCGCCAAGTTTCAAAAGCACCGTGCCTTCGTATTCGTCTGGCAGCTCGTCGAAGTTAGGGAAAGGCGCGATGTTCGGCCCGCGCACTATCTCGACACTGGCCCTTTGTTCCGGGGGAAGGGGCTTCAATATTATCGATTCGTTGTATTCGTATTTTTTGGGCTCTACTATCCTCGGGTACGGCCCCAGCTTTCTCGGGTCTGTTATCTGCCCGTAAAGGGCGGCCGCGACGGCCGTCTCCGGGCTTGAAAGATATACGAAGTCGTCGTCCGTGCCGCTCCTGCCCTTGAAGTTTCTCGGGAAGGTCCTCACTGATGCCGCCTTTGTGGGAGGGGCCTGCCCCATGCCGATGCACCCGAGACAGCCTGATTGATGGACCCGCGCGCCCGAGTGGTTCAGAAGCGTTGTCCCGCCAGCGCGGTCGATATTTTCAAGCACAGACCTGCTGCCCGGGTTTATCTCGAGGCTCACTCCGGGGTAGGCGGTCTTTCCCCTTAAGGCCTTGCACACTATCATGAGGTCCCGGTAAGAAAAGTTCACCGAAGAGCCTACTATTACCTGCGCAACTTTCGTGCCTTCGATTTCACTTACCCGCTTGACATTGTCTGGAGAGCTCGGGCAGGCGATAAGAGGCACGAGCGTGGACAGGTCAATTTCGTCCTCTTCGTCATAGACGGCATTCGGGTCGGCCTCAAGAGGCAGCCAGTCCTTCACCCTTCCGTGGCGTTCGAGAAAGTCCCTTGTCATCTCATCCGACGGGAAAACAGTCGCTGTCGCCCCCAATTCCGCGCCCATGTTGGCAATAGTCGCCCTGTCGGTTGCCGAGAGGGTCTTGACGCCGGGGCCCCAGTACTCGATTATCTTTCCGACTCCGCCTTTTACGGTATGGCGGCGGAGCATCTCCAGAATGACGTCTTTTGACGAGACCCACGGCTTGAGTTTTTTAGTGAGTTTCACTCCCATGACTTTGGGCACCTTGAGGAAAAAAGGCTCGCCTGCCATGGCGAGGGCGACATCCAGCCCGCCCGTGCCTATGGCCAGCATGCCGAGCGCGCCTGCCGTGCAGGTATGCGAGTCCGCGCCGAGAAGGGTCTTGCCGGGCGCGCCGAACCGTTCCATGTGCACAGGGTGCGAAACTCCGTTTCCCGGGGGAGAGTAGTAGACCCCGAACTTCAGGGCCGAAGTCATTAAAAATCTGTGGTCGTCGGCGTTCCTGTAGTCGGTCTGGAGGATGTTGTGGTCAATATAGCTCGCGGAAAGCTCTGTTTTGACCGAGTCCAGTCCGAGCGATTCGAACTCAAGGAAGACGAGTGTGCCGGTAGCGTCCTGGGTAAGCGTATGGTCTATCCTTATCGCTACCTCCGCGCCCGGCTCCCATTTTCCGGAGACGATGTGCGCTTCGATTATTTTTCTGGCGAGACATCTGTTCATCCTGCCCTCCGGTAGCTGTCTATTGAAGAAGTCTTTTGAAGGAGACTTTCTGTAGAATGTTTGCCCAGACCCACTTTAAATATTTTCAGTTCCTTAGAAAACCCCCATTTATGGGGGTTTTCTAAGGAAGAACTTAAAATTTTTGGAGAGAGTTTGAGAGAACCTTTTTATAAAAAGGTTCTCTCAAAGCTTCTTCAGTATATCGTTATCTCGTAGTTCGCGCCTTCCCATCCGCCCTTTTCAGGGTAGTGGAAAGTGAACGCAAGGACAGAGCCGCTCGCGAATGTGCCGGGCGGGAAGTCAAGGTGCCATATCCCGAGGCCGGTGTCGTTTATCTGCTGTTCGCTTCGAGAGGTCCAGTTGTCAGAGGTCCACAGGATATTGGCGGGCTCGAAGCATATTATCCGCACCGTCTCGTCTGCCTGGGCTGATGATATGAGCTTGTTCTTTTTCCATGCGGTCATCTTGAGTTTCGTAAGCTTGTCTATGTACCGTGCCTTTACCTCGTCCACGAGGTCGCATCCCCACGCGTCTTTTATGGTGCGAAGCGCCTTTATGTACTCGGCGTGAGCCCAGACCAGCGGCGTGGCGGAGCCGGTCCCTTTACCCTTTTGCAGCCTTTTTTCGGGTATGCTGTCGGCGTCCCATATCTGCTCCGGGAACATGAAGCCGTCATTTGCAAATGACTCGAGAGAGTCGAGGTACTCTTCAGGCGTGACTTCGGCCGTCGCCTCGTATATGGCCCGCTCCCCCGTAAGCAGAGGCCAGGGCCTTCCAACGCCCGAGCCATCGAACGGGGAGCCGTCCTCTTTTTCGCCGTAGCCGTCGAAGTTGTACCTGTAAAAGGCAACCTTGCCGTGGCTCTCGAACCTGAGGAGGTTGTCAACTGATTTCAGCGAATCCAGTATACGGGTATCTCTCGCGCTCCTGACGCCGTATCTCACGAGGTCGAGAAAGCCCGCGTCCACGATCGCGCCCTGGTGATGGGGCCTGTCCGCTGGCCTGTTCCTGTTGAACACGACGGCGTGGTAGACCCGGTTTTCCGGGTCCAGTGTCTCTGGCATCTCGCCCACTATCTGCATGTAATGGCCTGCTATGCCTTCCATGCAGTCGCATTCTCTGAATGTCCATTCCTCGAGCCTGGTCTGCCAGTAGTCTGCCGTGGACAGCAGATGGTCTGCCTCTTTCACCTCGCCCATCTCCCGGGCCCAGTGGGCCGCGCATACGAGGGCCGTTATCTGTGCTCCGAGAGTAGCGGGTGACAGGCCGGTGCGCTCTTCCCATCTGTCCTGGCGCGTAACAGGGCCGTTCGTGGCTATGTAAGCGGCGGCTTTTTTTACCATAGGGTAGAAGTCGTTTTTGGTCATGCCCATCCCCCGGAGCCTCCACGCGAGTATGACAGGAAGGGCGACCTGGTCGAGCTGCACGAAGGGCCAGCGAATCGAGCCGTCAATATGCATGTTCTGCGGCCAGCTGCCGGAGTCTGTCTGAGTTGACTGAAGGTACTGGAGTATGGAAAGGGCCGTGGCCCCGTCCCCCATGGCCATGAAGGCGAAGGCGGTCTTGCACAGGTCCCTGGGCCAGACAAGATGGTAGCCTTCTGCCTCGTTGTCGCCCTTTGCCTCCCCCCAGGGTATCGAGAGCGATGCTATGATCCCGCCTGGGAAGGTCTTGTCCTCGTGGGTCTTCAGCACCATCGCGCTCGTCCAGAACCTTCTGCCCTTGTCAGGCGAGAGCCTGCCGAGGTTGTCCAGGCTGTTTATGTACCTTCTCCAGCCGCGTATGTATTCTCTTTCTATCGAATGATAATCCCTTGAAAGGCTTTTTTCGGCCTGGAGCACTGCTTCCACCTCGTCTTTCCCGAAGCCGAGGGCAAGGGTGAATTCGCCGGGCTGTATCTCGCCGGTCAATGCTATGTTCCCGCCTTCGGCCCTCTCGAAAAACCAGTTCATGTCGAGGTTGTCGCGAAGGTCGTGCCAGCCGTCCGATGAGCCTGAAAAACCTGCGGAGACCTTGATGAACGGGTGGTCCGAGGCAAGGGCCGCGGCAATGTCCTCCCGCCAGGCTATAAGGTAGCTCTTTTTTTCATATACGGCCGCCCTGCCGGAGTTTTCGAAACCCATGTTCTTTATGTGCGGGGCAAGGAGGGCGTAGAGCCGGAAGTCTGAGGCGACGCCGTGCAGGGCTTTGAAGGCGCAGTTCACGACCAGCGTGTTTGCCTGGGGGTCTGTTACTATGCGCTTTGTGATGCTGTAGAGGCCGGATTTCGCGGTATGTGTCACGAGGTAGGCCGGGGCTTTTTCGTGGATGTATTCGAAGGCGGTTATTTCCGTGTCTTTGCCTTCCTCGTCAAAGAAGGTTTTGCCGTCTGTTATGAGAAACTTCAGGTCCCGTGTGTTCGCGACCCCGACGGTGGGGTAATAGACCTCGGTTATAATGCCGCTTTCTATCGTGAACCAGACCTTTGACAAGACGCTCAGGGCAGTGCCTACGCCGTGCTTGGAGGCTCTCGACCATCGGGGTTCGGTCCCTGGCTTTCCAAACGCTTCAGCGGATGGGAACGGAAACTCGGGTTTATACGCTACGCTCATGGCACCCTCCCTCCTTTTATAATGCGGTCGGGGCCGCCCCTTAAGGGGACCATGCGGCGCTTGTCTTAAGGACCTTTTGGGACGGTCAGTCACATAATTCGAGTTAACCACCTTTCCATTTAAAGTCAAGGCTGGACGGTAAGCGTTCCGGGGGCTTGACGGCCTGACAATCCAGCGTTTTTAAGATATAATGAAGCCTGTGCGCCTTCAGGCTATTTGATGTTGAAAGGCGGGAGGAGGCGGGTTAAAATCAGTCCTTCCGCCATGAAGTCGAGGCTCGTGTCTAAAAAAACTATTACATGCGGAGGTGGAAGATGGGTGCAAAACTGAGCGAAGATGCGAGAAAGAAGATAATAGAGGCATTGAACGAGGACAGGGTGGCCGAGCTTACGGCGATAATACAGTACATGGGCCACCATTACGAAGGAGAAGGCCTGGAGAGCCCGCCTATTCTGGAGCTTTTCAAGAGTACCGCCATGGACGAGATGAGGCACGCCGAGTCCCTCGCCGAAAGAATAGTCTACCTTGGGGGCGTGCCCGTGTACAAGCCCTCAGGCGTAAGCAGGGGCGGGGAGCTCCGTGAGATGATATCCCAGGACCTGGGCCTTGAGAACGGGGCAATAGAGCGCTACAGGAAACATATCAAGCTCTGCGACGAGCTCGGAGATTCCACGACAAGGCTCCTTCTCGAACAGATACTCATGCAGGAAGAAGGCCATGCGGACGCGTTCGAAACCGCGCTCGGCAGAGGAAAATAAAAAGGGGAATTTGTAAGATGACAAAGAAATGGAAATGCGTTGAGTGCGGCTATGTTCATGTGGGCGAATATCCGCCTGATGCGTGTCCCGTGTGCTACGCGCCGAGCGACGCGTTTGTCGAGGTCGTTGTAAATGCCTGAAAGCCGCCGTGCGCAAAGCCGCGCCGGGCAGCACAGGCGGGGCCATGCGGGTGACGCGATAGCCCGCCGCATAGCCGAAAGCGGGCCGATACCTTTTACCGGGTTCATGGAGGCCGCCCTGTACGCCCCTCAAGGCGGCTATTATACCTCCGGCAGGCAGACCTGGGGCCCTGGGGGCGACTACATAACCAGCCTTGATGTAAGCCCTGTTTTCGCGAGGACTCTTGGGAGGCAATTGGCCGAGTGCTGGGAGCTCCTTGGCTCGCCTTCTTCTTTTGAGCTTGTCGAGGCGGGCGCGGGAAGAGGGTGGCTTTCCATGGGCATGCTCGAATATGTCAAAGGCGCTTGCCCCGGCCTTTACGACGCCTTGGCAGTGAAGCTCGTAGAGCTGGGGGGGCCGCCCGAAGCGGCGATGCGCCATCTCCGCGCCCGGCATGCCCGCCAGCAGGTCATACAGCGTCAGCCCTGCGGCGAGGCGCAGCATGCCGACGCGGCTGTCCTCATACACCGGCACGCCAAAGCGTAGCGGCCAGACGCGGTGCGGCGCGATCTGCAACAGCAACTGCCGCTCCGCCAGCGCCTTTCTGACCAGCTTGAAATCATGGGTCTCCAGATAGCGCAGGCCACCGTGGATCAGCTTGGTGGAAGCGGACGAGGTCGCGCTCGCCCAGTCGCCCTGCTCGACCAGCGCGACGCTCAGGCCGCGCAACGCCGCATCATAGGCGGTCCAGGCGCCGTAGATGCCGCCGCCGCAGACCAGCAGGTCGAAATGGCGTCCGGTCAGAGAGGAGAAATCGCACTTCATTTCGTTCACGCCACCTGCTCATAGGCATCCCGCATCCGCAACGCCTTGTGCGGCATGTCGCTGATGAGGATGTCCACGCCCAGCGCCAGTGCCCTGGCTATCTCATCTTCGCTGTTGCAGGTGTAGACCGCGACGATTCTTCCATGTGCATGCAGCGATCCGGCGATCCCGGCATCCAGTATCTCGATCGGCAGGCACAGCCCGCACAGGAAGGGGTGTGATTCCAGCACGCGCTCCGCATCCTGCATGGTCTGATTCGTCTCCAGGTTATAGACCAGCGAGAACTCCGGCGCGCACTGGTGGGCGTAAACCAGGCTATCGAGATTGAACGAGGACACGATGACTTCGCCTTCGTGCGCGCCGATCTCTTCCAGCGTCTGCCGCAGCTTGAGTTGCTGGCGCGCATGCGATTCCCACGCGCGGTTCTTGATCTCGACCAACAGGCGGCAGCGGCGGCGATAGGACTCGAGGAATTCGCGCAGGGTCATGATGCCCTGCGGCGCGGCATCGGGCGAAAAATGGGCGGCGAAATCCATCTGCCGCAACTCAGCCAGGTCAAAATCGTCGATATGCCTGGCGGGCATGCCGAGCTTGCCGAGGAAGCGGTCGTGCCACAGCACGGCGACCTCGTCGCGGCTCAGCTGCACGTCGGTCTCGATGCCGTCGATGGCATATTCCAGCGCCTTGTCGAACGCGGCGCGGGTGTTTTCCGGTGCTTCGCTGCTGGAACCTCGATGCGCGTACACCAATGTCCTCATGCCAGCTCCTCGATGAAGCGCCGCAGGGAGACCTCAAGCGCGGCGAAGTTCGGGTTGTACATCAGGCGGCGCAGCACGCGCCCTTCGAGATTGCCTTCAGTCAGTTCGCCCTGCCATGCCTGTTCCGGGTGCATCTGGCAGGCCATATATCTTTCCATGTCATACGGAAAGTAATGCGCGCAGTTGCAATACGTCCCGTTCTCACCATAGTGCGCGTCGTCCGGCGGCAGCACGATAGCGGTATGCGCGGAACCGAGGATGCGCCGCTGCGGCATGTCGCTGTCCACCAGCTCCAGTCTCTCGGGAGCGAAGCCCGCCGGCGGGTCATCCGGCGTCGTGGTGTACAGCATCAGCCTGCTGGCGGGATGGGGCGTGCGCGCCATGAACGCCAGCGTGGCGCCGGCATCGACGGTGACATCGTCCGCACTGGCGGCGGCGAACACCGGGATGTCCGGCAGTCGCCCGTCGAGTTCGCGTATCAGCGCCTGCATCTGGGCGGCGGCATTCTTCGGAAACGATTCGAACTTGTAGAGGTCGGCATCGGGCTTGATCTCCAGCCATGCCGCCGACGGCAGCAGCCAGCTGTACAGCTTGTGCAGATTGGCATAAGCCGCGCGTGGCGAGATCTTCAGCGCGGGCGAGAACAGGAACAGTCCGCGCACCCGCGCATCCGTGAGGCTGTGGCACAGGCTCAGCGTGGCGCCGGCGGAATAGCCCGCCAGATAGACCTCGTCCGCCTCGCCGGCCAGACACTCCGCGCCGTAGGCCACCGCCCGCGTCCACTCCCGCCATGCGATGTCGCGCAGGTCGCCCGGTTGCGAACCGTGCCCCGGCAACAGAATCGCCATGACGCGGAAGCCGTTCTCCGCAAAGAACGCCGCCAGATGCCGCATGAAATAAGGGGAATCGGTCAGGCCGTGGACCAGCAGCACGCCGCGACGGAAGGGTTTGCCGGTGCCGTGTTGGCCGTTGGACGGTGCCAGCGCGAACGGCGCGTTGCCTGCCACCCGCCGTTCCGCCTCGCTGCTGCCCAGCCTCGCATGTGCCAGCGCGAGCATCTCGCGGCTGCGCGCCACATAATCCGCGAACGGCAGGCCGTCGCCGGCAAAGCGGCTGTTCAGGCCGGAAGGGCGATGGCGCGCTTCCAGTGGGGGATGGGGTCGCTGCATGTCGATGATAAGCGCCGAGAGTTATGCCGGCATTATCACCCAACGGGGAAATTCAGTGTCCGCCATGCCGGTGTTCATCGACCGGGCAGCAGTCGTCCTGCGGCAACACGCCTTCGCGCCGCTCGTACCAGCCGCGCGAGGCGTTGACGGCCTTGACCGCAATCAGCATCACCGGCACTTCGATCAGCACGCCGACCACCGTGGCCAGCGCCGCGCCGGACTGGAAGCCGAACAGCACGATAGCCGTGGCTACCGCCAGCTCGAAGAAGTTGGACGCACCGATCAGCGCCGAGGGACCGGCGACGCAGTGCGGCGAGCGCACCGCGCGGTTGAGCAGGTAGGCGAGGCCGGAGTTGAAGAACACCTGGATCAGGATCGGCACGGATAGCAGCAGGATGACCAGCGGCTGCGCGATGATCTGCTCGCCCTGAAAACCAAACAGCAGCACCAGCGTGGCGAGCAGCGCCGACAGCGACAGCGGATGCAGCACGTCGAGGATGCGCTGCAGACGCAGGTAGCCGTGCTCGTGGCACAGTACCAGCGTGCGCCACGCGGCGGCGATACCCAACGGCACGATGATGTAGAGCAGCACCGACAGCAGCAGCGTATCCCATGGCACGGTGATGTCGGACATGGCGAGCAGCAGCCCGACGACAGGGGCGAAGGCGAAAATCATGATGACGTCGTTGAGCGCCACCTGCGACAGGGTGAAATGCGGCTCGCCGCGCATCAGATGGCTCCACACGAACACCATCGCGGTACACGGCGCCGCCGCCAGGATAATGAGCCCGGCGACGTACGAGTCGATCTGTTCGGCGGGCAGATAGGGGCGAAACAGCCCGCCGATGAACAGCCATGCCAGCAGCGCCATGGAGAACGGCTTGACGCCCCAGTTCACCAGCAGCGTGATACCCATGCCGCGCCAATGCCGCGTCACGCCGCCAAGTGCGCGCAGGTTGATCTTCAGCAGCATCGGAATGACCATCAGCCAGATCAGCAGCGCCACCGGCAGGTTGATGTGGGCGATTTCCAGCGCACCGACGGCATGGAAGAAACCGGGGATGACCTGCCCGAGCACTATGCCGACGGCGATGCACAGGAATACCCAAGCCGTCAGGTAGCGCTCGAACAAACCCATGCCACCGGCCTGCTTGCTGGCGGTGCTCAATTCATCCTCCTGTTCTTTCCCGTGCGGCAGACACCGCTGCTACGACACAGCGGCGGATCGAAAATCTGAATCTTGTGCATCACACTCTCCTGGTCAATCCTGTATGCGACCGATCTCGGCCAGTTTCTGCTTCAATACATCCTTGTCCATCGTCTCGAACGGCAGCGCCAGGAACGCCCGGATGCGCCGTGACAACTGTGCGGCAGCCTTGTTGAACGCCGCGCGTCTGGCTTCCTCGCCTTCGATATGTGCCGGATCGGGGATACCCCAATGCGCACTGGCAGGCTTTCCCGGCCAGAACGGACAGGTTTCGCCTGCCGCGTTGTCGCACACCGTGAAGATGAAATCGAACTCCGGCGCGCCGGGTGCCGCGAACTCGTCCCAGCTCTTGCTGCGCAATCCTTCGGTGCCGTAGCCGTTCTCCTTCAGCCATTCCAGTGCGCCCGGATTGACCCGGCCAGCCGGTTTGCTGCCCGCGCTGTATGCCCTGAACTTGCCCTTGCCCAGCGCGTTGAACAGCACTTCGCCGAGGATGCTGCGTGCGGAATTGCCGGTACACAGCACCAGCACGTTATAAGTCTTGTTTGGCAAAATATTCTCCCCTGTAATTTCTTGTAGGAGCGGGCCATGCCCTTCATCGCCGCAAAGTTCGCGGCGTAGTAGATGAAACGCCCCTCCTGCCTGCTACCGATCAGCCCGGCATGGCTCAACGCCTTGAGATGGAACGACAGTGTCGCAGGCGCGACCTTCAGTTTTGCGGCCACTTCACCCGCCGCCATGCCTTGCGGCCCGCGCGCAACCAGCAGGCGATAGATCGCCAGCCGCGTGGGCTGCGCCAGTGCCGCCAATGCCTTCACCACTTGGGCCGGTTTCATCGTTTCATTTCCATGTTTCGACAATCATCGAATCGACTGGGCGAATTAAAACAGAAAATCGGGCACGGCACAATCGCGCCATATGAACAATTGCGCATATATACGAATGTGTATATGATTGCTGCCATGACTCCGCTATTCGATGTCCTGTCCGATGCCTCGCGCCGCCACATCCTCGCCCTGCTGGCTGCGGAGGGCGAGCTGTGCGTGTGCGAACTGGTCGCCGCGCTGGACGACATCCAGCCCAAGGTCTCGCGCCATCTCGCCATCCTGCGCGAGGCGGGATGGGTGGAGGCGCGCCGCGAGGGTGCATGGATGTTCTACCGTCTGGCCACCTTGCCTGCCTGGGGTGAACAGGTCATTGCCGCGCTGTTGCAAGGCGGCGTGCCGCCTGCCGAACTGGCGAAATCGCGGAAACGGCTGGCGCGCTTCGCCGGCCGTCCCGCACGAAACGCAGAGGAACCGGCATGAAGGCCTTCATCAGCCGCCAGCCGCGCGTCTTCCTGTTCATCGCCGCCCTGCTCTGGTTCGGCATCTATAGGACACTGGAGCCGCTGTCGCACGTTCTGGTGGATGCGCTGCCGGTCGAACGCGCCAGCCACTTGTACGACGCGCTGCAATTCTTTCTGTACGACACGCCCAAGGTATTGCTGCTGCTGGTCGGCGTTGTGATGGTGATGGGCATGATCAATTCCTACTTCACGCCGGAGCGCACCCGTGCCCTGCTGTCTGGGCGGCATGAAGGCGTGGGCAATGTGATGGCCGCGCTGCTAGGCATCGTGACACCGTTCTGTTCCTGCTCCGCCGTGCCGCTGTTCATCGGCTTCGTGCAGGCGGGCGTGCCGCTGGGCGTGACTTTCTCCTTCCTGATCTCCGCCCCGATGGTCAACGAGATCGCACTGACGCTGCTGTTCGCGCTGTTCGGCTGGAAGATCGCCGTGCTGTATCTGGTGCTGGGGCTGACCATCGCCATCGTCGCCGGCTACATCATCGGCAGACTGAAGATGGAACATCATCTGGAAGACTGGGTGCGCAACATGGCGCACATCAGCGCGACCGTGGAAAGCGATACGCTCACCCTCACCGACCGCATCCAAGCCGGCTTCGCCTCGGTGCGCGAGATCGTCGGCAAGGTATGGCCGTATGTGCTGGCCGGTATCGCCATCGGTGCGGGCATCCACGGCTATGTGCCGCAGGACTTCATGGCCAGCTTCATGGGCAAGGAGGCGTGGTGGGCGGTTCCGGTCTCGGTGCTGATCGGCGTGCCGATGTACACCAACGCCGCCGGGATCATTCCCATCGTCGAGGCGCTGCTCGCCAAGGGCGCGGCGCTCGGCACCGTGCTGGCATTCATGATGAGCGTGATCGCGCTGTCGCTGCCGGAGATGGTGATCCTGCGCAAGGTGCTCAAGCCGAGGCTGATCGCCACGTTTGTCGGGGTGGTGGCGACCGGCATCATGCTGGTCGGGTATTTATTCAATCTGGTGGTGTGAGGTATCTCCCATGCGGAAACGCCGCAAGTGTTGCATGAAGAGAAATGACAAGATCGAGTTGTTATGAATCAATCCTGCCGCGAGGCTTCGCCGTTTCATTTCGGCTAAAAGTCACCGGGCCACCGTACGCGACAAAACAAATTTCGCTATAGCTAAGGCGCGCTTCCTGCGTAATTGCTCTGTCGGGCGTTCCAGCAGGACACGAATTTCCTTGGTGAATTTGATTACCCCAATCAGTTCTACCCATTTTGGAATATCTTCATATTCTTCCGCAGATAAAGGATCAGCGGCAGTGTAGTGCGCGATGAAGGCGTCGAAGCGGGCAAAGTCGGCCAAATGGATATATTTCTCGGCAAGAGAAAACTCGAAGGCACCATCAAGAATATCGGCCATGCGCGAACCGTAAAAAGCGTTATTGAAATCGAAAAAACAGGCTTCGCCCTGTTCGCCGACGATCACGTTCTTGGGTGTGACATCACCATGATTGTGGGCAGTGGAGCTGCGTGCATACATCGTGGCCCGGTAGTCGCCTGGGCTGCAGCGTTCGACCAAAGGGGCCATGCCGACAAATGCTTGCGCAATCTCCGGGCCGAGCGTGGTGTCTTTGATATATATCTGAAATTGCGGTAGCCAGATCATGCAAATATCGTCAAACGTGAAATCACCCGCCAATTCCA